>Ga0209777_10000101_pt1 | contig 143581 bp, 130 predicted proteins | sample FrelakmetHBP12HB_FD_187147 | JGI IMG/M metagenome (GOLD analysis project Ga0209777, IMG submission 187147) | Freshwater lake sediment microbial communities from the University of Notre Dame, USA, for methane emissions studies -HBP12 HB (SPAdes)... | ecosystem: Environmental > Aquatic >... | reverse complement strand
CCTTCGTTTGTGGCAGTGACTATTGTGCTTTCGCTGGAGGTTGAGGCTTGAATAAGCAAGTTTTCCTTGGCTTTCATGGCGTCTGTTTGCGTTGTGTCTGCGACGCTTCTTGAGTAGCTATTGTACTCCATTACGATGACGGCGATGCAGGATATTGCCATGATGAACATGAGTATGATGGCGATTGCGCCGACAGCTATTGTGCCCCTCTTGAGTTCGAGGTTTGCCCTGATTTTTCGCTTCAGGCTTAAACGGTTAGTTTCCATGTGAAGAAGCCTCCTTCAACCGTTTTTATCATAACATCTAACATCGAAGATACTGGGACTGGCAAGCTCAATTCAACAAGGGTCTTTGGGGGGATGGTGTCGCATGCGCTTTGAGTGTTCATGTTCGTCATGGAAAGGGAAGAGTACGGTGCAGCGTTTGTGGCTGAGAAACTGCTGTAGGCGTTTCCTCCTTCCCATTGGTACCATTTGGTTGTGACTTGGTGTGTTCCGGGCTGCAATGTAACCGTGCCAGTGTAGGTTGTGCGTGATTGGGTGTGCCAGGCGTTTCCTGAGAAGACGGCTTGGCCGTCGATGGAGACTTCCATTCCGTCGTCTGTTTGGATGGTTAAGGTGGATGTGCCGATGAAGTACATTGTTGTCGTGGCTGAGTAGCCTATGTGGGCGTTTTGTCCGTTGTAGACTGCGCCGTTTCCCCAGTTGAAGGTGTAGGATGTTCCCGCGTAGGTTGTTTCGCCCAATTGTGGTCCAAAGTTGCCGTTTGAGTCGGTTACGGTGTACCATTTGAAATCCCAGGTGGTGCGCCAAAAAACAACGTTTTGGTTTATGAGTGCAAGTTGAGGGGTGGAGTTTTCAATGCCGTAGTTGTAGAGGAAAAGGTTTAGGTTGCTGCCTTGCTCGTAGTAATATGCGAGGCTTAGGCTTTGCCCTTGGCTTTTTTCAGCCGCCCTTATCATGTCTACTATGCTTGTGGTTTGTTCTGTTGAGCGTCCTGCTTCCATGGCAACCCACGACATTGACATGGCGAGGACAATTACGGCGATGAGAATTGCACCAACAACCTCACTTACTCCACGCTTACCTTTCAGCTTTAACATGGCACATCAAACAGTGGAAATGGCTGAAAATTTAAAAGGGGGAAAATAGGGCTTTTAAGCGGTTATCTAGCTCCCTGTGCAGATTGCGGTTAGCGCTTTGGTTAGGCTGCTTCCAGTTGCTGTCACTGATATGCTAACGGGGTAGGCGTTTCCCACGGTTATGCTCAAACCAGATGGATTAGATAGTGAAGCGCTTGCTGCTTTCCCTGGACCTATGCTTCCAAGAGTCAGAGTTGCTGTTCCTGAGTCGCCTGTGACGGTGACTATGCAGGTGGTAATTTGTATGTTTCCGCTGTTCTTGATTGTGGCTGCGATTAACGTGTTTGACCCTGCTTTGACGATGTCAATTGACTGGATTTGGATGTCCAGTGTGGCGCTCATTGTTCCGACCATGTTGGAAACTAACGCATAAACTGTCAATCCAGCCGCTATTGTTATGGATATCAGTATTATAGTTGCAATAAGTGGGCTTATGCCTCTCCTATTTCTCCGCATCTGATTTAACTTTTCCATTTAATCACCTCAACTGAGAGGTGCTTGCGTAGTTTTTTAAAAGGAAAAAAGGATGGGTGACATAATCAGCCGAGAAGTCAGCTACGCAACTGCGTAGTCTGTTACTGAGATAGCTGTCTAAACCATTCCTTTGAACGAGTTCATCAAGATCGCGGCTATCTGCACTGAGAGGACTATAGAGCCTGCGGCTAAGGCCATGTTCACAGTTATCCAAAGTGTATTCTTTGCCGTGAGGTCTACGGTTTTGGCGGTTAACAGAGCAATGCACGCTGAAGATGCAAGCACAAGCAGATAGCTCATGTCGACAAGACCTTGTGGCATCTGGGCGATTGAGCCTAACAAGCCGACTGCTACGCCTGGAGTTACTGCAGACGCGAACGCGGTCATGAGGGTGAACATCAAAGCTGTGATCAGGCTCAAGCCCACGGGTGTGAAGATGCTTAGGGCTTGGTAGAGTCTCATGCTTGCGCTTGTCTCCCGTTTGGTTCTGACAACTTGGCTCACAAAGTCGGTTAGTTTTTCCATGCTGCTTGCCGTTCCGCCCCCTGACTCGACAATTTCCGTCAGCAGAAAGAAGCTCATCTTGGTTAGCCAGCTTCGCGTTGGGATCTCAACTTCAGCCATTCTTACGCCAAGCTTCATTTGTCTTGCCACAGCTTGAAGCAAGTTGTTGAAGGCCGTGTTGTAGGTGTTTTCTTCGGATATTTTCATGACGGCTTTGGCAATGTCGTATCCCATTTTCCTATACTCTGTTACGTCGCGCAGAAACTGGGGCAGCACTTTTTCTAGCACACCATTCTCTCTAAGTTGGAGGAAAACCGAAGCTCCGTAGAATGTGGAAGCTGCAGCTAATGTGGCGGCTATGCATAGCCAAAGTGCCGTGCCAAAGAGGATTGTTGAAGCCAGGGTGATGGCTCCTGCTATGATGCTTAGCTTCAGGTCGCCTTTCAGGATGTCGTATGTTTTTGGTTGGGACGCGTTTACCAATCCGAAAACCGCGACTGTAATGAGGGGTACGGCGAGGGATGTAGCTGCGCCTACCATGGTCATGGCTTGGCTTGGGAAGACGAAGGCTGACATGAGAATCATCATCGGAAGCACGAAGAGGAGGCTGACAGTTGTTTCGCCTATATCTGAGGTTTTGTCGGCGTAGCTCTTCCATTTGAAGTTCATGTCCTTGAGGCAGTCGTCGGCTTTAGCTTCAAGATACCTTGTCAGATCCCCGCCGCTTCTCCACTCGCTCGTGTAACCCAGAAGCAGAGCCTTCATCTTCTCATTCGGATGCAGCTTCCCCACTTCCTCAAGGGCTTCCACGGGGCTTCTGAAGAAGAATTCAACATTGCGCTTAACGATCAAAGCGTCCTTTTCGATCTGCTTGAAAACGCCCTTGCCTATTGCCTGTAGAAGAGCGTTGTAGAGGTTTACTCCGACGCTTTGAAGCACGCTGGCGTACATAGCAAAGAAGGGCAACTCGTCATCTACTGCTCTTTTGCGGTCTCCAGCAGCGCTTTTCAGTTTAAGTCTGGAATAGGTGAGCGGTATAGCAGGCGCCGCCATAACTGCAAGGAAAACCGGGTTAACAAAGACCGCTAAGAAGACTGCTACTGGAGTACATATGACGAGTGCTATCAAAGTGTAGAAGAGGCTTTTTGCAGCAAGCTTGTAGGGGCTTAAAGTTTCGTTCGCTTTCACCACGTCTTTTGCTATGCTTGGGCTTGAGCGTTCGGCGAGTTTGCGGAGGAACTTGTATCTGGATACGAAAGCGACGGTGTGCGCTTCTGAAAGAGGACTGACGTGGGGTTTGGCAGGCTTTGTAAGGAGCGTCTTCGCCATTCGCTCGCGGGGCCACACGAATATTGCATCTATGACGATGAATATGGCTAAGCTTATGCCGGCGCCCAGCAGTATCGCGGCGAATAGCCTGCCGTAAGTGGCTTGGGTAGGCGACAGGAACTGTTCAAGCGGCACGGAGAAGGCTATGCTGGAAAATACAACGCATAAAACAGCGATTACTGCCACGTCTACGTACGCTAGTAACCTTTGCCAACGTCTCAGCATCAAAGGTTTTGGCGCCTCCTGGTTGAGACGTAGAATTTCCTTATGGCTTCTGAGAACACGGCGTAGTCAAGCTTGCCTTCTTCTACGACTTCCTCAAGGTATTTGGCTCTGCGGCTGAGTTCGCTGATGAGTTCGTCTTCGGACCAGCCGGTGAGCTTTGTAATCATTTTCAGCTTGGAACTTAACTTCACGACCTCTTCAGCGCTTTGCGGCGTGAACGTGTCTGTTCTAGCGTTCCATGTGAAAACGCGTCTTAGGCTTAGCTCGTGTTCTTTGGGTTCAACTTCAACAGCTTCGAGAACGCGTCTGACAACTTTTCCGTCAGAAGTGTGAACGCGGTTAAGCAGGGCGAAGCATCCGATGAGCATCAGTCCGCCTTCGCTGACTTCCATGGGTGGGCTGCGCATCCGTACAAGCGCCGATTCGGGGCTTTCAGCGTGGAAAGTCGCAAGTGCGCCGTGACCCAACGAAGCCGCCTGCGTCAACGCCTTAATCTCTTCACCTCTGACCTCCCCAACAACGATGTAGTCCGGCCTATATCTCAGGCTTAATTTCACAAGGTCGAAGAGGTCTATGTCATATCGGGATTCGGTGATGCTGTATGTGTGTCTCGCTTTGAAACGTTGCCAGCCTGAATGGGGAATTCTCACTTCCGCTACATCTTCTATTGTGGCTATTTTTAGAATTGGGTCGATCATGGTTAGCATGGAGTTGAGAAGGGAGGTTTTTCCGCTGCCCATCGGTCCAAGAACCATGATATAGCTTTTGTACTCGATGAGAAGCCAAAAGTAGGCTGCCATGAGTGGCGTCAGTGTTTTGTATTTGAGCAGGTGCGCCATGCTTAGCGGGGATTCTGGGAATTTTCTGATGCAAAACGTTGAGCCTGGGAGCGTGACTTCGTTTGTGAATGTTACGGCGAGCCTGTGGCCTTCTTTGGTCATTGAATCAGCGAATGGAATGGCAACGGTTACGCTTTGGCCGGTCCTTTGGGCTAGTTTTTGGACGAAGTTTTTGAGCATGTCTTCACTTGGGAACTCGATGTTGGTTTCTAGCCAGTCGTATTCTGAGAACTGCCTGTGTATTACCGTTACTGGTTTGCCGTAGCCCGTGCAGCTTATTTCTTCTACGTTGGGGTCGTTCATGGGTACGTGTATTGGGCCGTAGCCGAATGCGTCGCGGGTTATGAAGTACCTATATTTCTGGAAGCTTTTCTGGACGGCTTCCACCACGCCAAGCTCTTCGGCTGCGTCCCACATGAAGCCTTCAACGTACTTGAGTGGGTCCTCCATCTTTACTAGAGGTTTGAGTGTGAAGAAGAGGTTCTCCATCAAAAGACTGTAAATGCGTTGCTCCTCAGGGTGCATTTCTGGTTCGCTGACCAGGTACAGTCCTTTTCCCTCCTGGTCTATGACGAAAACGGTTGCTTGGTCAATCACGTACTTGTCAAGGATTTCGCCTTGAAATGCTGCTGCCAAAGGCTCAGCCTTAAATCTTAAATCGGTAATGATGTTTTTCTGAGTCTTTCCTGCCCATGGGAGTTTAAATTTCAAGAGTTTGAGGAGTTTGAGATCCATATGCTTAACCGAGAATGAGGTGCCTGCAGCTTTTTAAAAGGCGTAGAGCGCCTGAGTGAAGTCGATTTGAGAAAATTAGTGATGAAAAGGGTGAAGACACGCAGTTGCGTGTTTTGGAATAAAATGCGTCAATCCGTCACGTGATAATATTAAGTTGTATGATCTGACCAGTTAATTTCGGCAAATTTTAGCTCAATCTAAATCTGATATGGTGGAAACTTCAGGTTTTGTGACCTGCCCAGGTCAGTTTTCTTTTTTGGGGTAGAAAACACTTATGATGAGCCAATTGTTCCATTTACTCTCGGTTCCTAAAATTAGATAAAGATCCTTTTTCATGATAAACTCATCTTTGTATTTTTGAGCTACTTTTTGTAGAGCTACCTCTTCGCCACCTTTTTGTTTTATGGATCTATAAAGTTCACATATCTCCCAATCCTCAATCATTAGGTCATGTTGTGTTGTGCAGTTGGGATCATCGCATTCAAAAATGTAGGAAAACTTGTAGGGAATCTTTTCCAAAGGCGACTGATAATGTATGCCGTCGAGGGTTTGCTGGATACCCATTACAAGATCTTTTTCCCAATCTCTACAACGTTCGATTGGTGTTGCTTTGAAGTCCACCATGCGCTTTGGTTTTATTATGCCCATTGATGTATGGTCTTTATCATACTGTGTCCTTAGTTCTTCAACGCTCTTTCTCAATAAAGGTAGTAGTATTTTCTTTCTAGCATTCCAATTGTCGCGTGTATCTATTTCTTCCAATATTCTTATCGAAGAATCGTTTGCTCTATGGCTCTCTTTCCTGATGAATTTGTCATTGGTATGTTCGACTTCTATCTCTATGACATTATATTTGCTGAATCTCTGTGGATAAGGCAGGTCAAAAAACCTTATTGGGAATATCCTGATCCATGAGTTGGCTTTTAGGTCTATACCGGCTGTGCATACAGTTCGATCATATTTCTGGCTTAGGTTCGGGTATGTTTTAGCAACCACTAACACTTGTTTTTTCTCAAAAGTCATAGATCAACAACACCAAAGCCATCAGAGATAAGGCGCTCTTTGATGATTTTTCTATGGCATTTTTCAACATCATACTCAAAGCACATTATAGCTGTTCTCCGTATGTGTGCCAAACCTTCAAGGTTAACAAGGGCATTTCGTGATTCTTCCCGTTCCAAAGATGCTGCATAATCCTTGAAGAATTGGCTATAATCCCCTTCTTCCCAAAGTTTATGTCTTATTTGACTTGGAGAACCAAGTTTAGGAAAATGCTCGTAGATTATGCCGTTGTCATTGAGGTTCTTTTTTAGTGCTGACTTTGCAAATCCATTTTTCCTACTCAGAGCAAGCTCTCTTACGTCTATCAACTGCTGGATGTCATTATTTTTTAGCTTGTTTACGAATTGTTCTATGCTTTTTCCTTCATAGCCAATAGTGAATACTACGCCTTTGTCAGGTAAAAACCAAAATGTATCGCCGTTATCTTTTCGTCTACATAGACCAGTTTCATTTTCCAGTCTTCTTACCCATTTGTTATTTGGTACTACCTGAGGAAGTTCCAGCTTTTCTCGGATTGCTGTCCAAGTTAAGCCAACCTTGTTATCGGTTAACAGATCAATGATTTTGTACTTGAAGAATTCATAAGTCATTTCGTTTGGTGAGGAAAACATTTAGCCCTCCCTTCAATTGAGGCGGCAAGACGTTGCTCTTCTTCCCAGCCTAAACCGCATTTGACGCTTCATAATTAGAAAAGTAGGCGTCTAATTTTCTTTTAAGCATTTAGGCACCCAAAGATGCACATATGGTAAAGCACGTAACAGCAATTTGCTTCGTTCGATTATGATGAGACTATATCGCTGAATTTCTTAAATAGTACACGTACGTTCCCTGGAATCTCATAAAACAGACATAGCGGCATCTTAAACTGAGAATAACATTCTTGACAAAAACTCTAACAGCTTTTTTATAAGAAAGAAAAAAGTGGAGTTGGTTGTTAACTGAAGCTTTTTTTTATCCTGTTGTGCAAGTAGCAGACACTGTTTGAGAAAGTGTGCTTCCGTCCGTGGTTTGGGCTGCGATGATTACGTTGTAGTTGTTGCCGATGATGTAGTTGTTGCCGCTCAGAGCTGCTGTTGGGACGTAGGATACTGATTGGCCGGGTTGGAGGGGTGCGGTGTTTTTGATGGATGCGACAATTGCTAATGGTTCGCTGGCGAGGGTTACGTTTAGGCTGTTGATGGGTTTGTTGCCTACGTTTTTGATGGTCATTGCGAAAACAGTGTTTCCAGCTGTGTCTTTGACGAGGGTTATTGATTGGACGTTGAGTTGGCCTGTTGCGTTGAGGGTGTTTGCGGTGCTGAAGAAGATGCTGTAGACCAGTGCTCCGCCTGCGACGCATATGGCTATGAGGATTATGGTGGCGATCAGGGGGCTAATTCCTCTTTTTTGTTTTAGGATTCGGTGTAGTTTCATTTTTGTTGACACCTGAAAGGTAGGTGGGTGAGAATTTTTAAAGGGGGCTGGAGGGGAGGGTTAGGTTTCTTTTAAATTTCTGCGTCTTCTGTGGTTTAGGTGAAAAAGGTTGGTTGTTCTTGAAGCGGTTGAATGCTGTGAGTGCAAAGCGAAGGTTTACATGTGGATAAAACAGTGGACTATGAAACCCAAACACTTTCTCGTAGTCTTCCAAAAATGCTTTAAACGCTTTCGAAGGTACATCGAGCAGGATACCGACAGCAATGGCGGCGGGTTGACGCTTAGAAGAGAGCTTAATAAGAAAGTAAGTACACTTACTATTGAGAGGTCATGCTAATGAGCAACAAAACATCCGGACCCGAGCAAGCAAAGTTTGCGGAGTGGACAGACAGTGAAGATTGGTGCAGTCTATGCGGCAAATTGTACGTGAAGCTTGAATACGACGACAAAACACGCACCACAAAATGCCCACACTGCGGACACACCGAAACTTATGGCGAGGGCGACTGGAAAAGCCTCCAAGCACAAAGGTACGTATACTACCAATACATGCCTGGCACGTACCATTTCCGCGACCTCTCCGTTGAGAATGTTTTCAGGAAGTACATGCGCGAGCTCAACCATGAAGACTGGTGCTCCTGGCTAATACATGACTACGTGCTTGCTCGGATGCAAGGAGACAAAGCTGTACAGGATAGAATGAGGGAAGCCGCCAAACTCGCAGTGGAGAAAATGAGTTTGGACAGCAAGCCGTGGAACAAGCTGTTTGAAAAGATGGACGCAACCGACGCCGAGATATTCAAGCAGGTACCGCAGATAATCTATGAGATGGCTGAAAAGAAGTTCCGAGAAGCTATCCCCGAAGAAAAAGTTCAAGCCGTTTTCAAAGGCTATGTAGATTCATTGGCTAGTATGTATAGTTATCATAGGTGGAAGGGCAGCAGAGTAGCTTGTTGGGTGACGCGTGAAGTGGTAAGGATATGCAATGAGGAAGATGATTCTCCAAGGGAATTCTTTTCTGACTACTACGATTACGATCCCTTCTTACAAGGTTTTGAAGAGGACATTCTTGCAGGAAGAAAGAGGGAGTTTGACCTTCGGGATACGTACATTCAATGGCAGCTTAAGTTGGCCGAGAAGTTTTTGCGCCAATCAAAAGCGCTTGTAGCAGTCTGGGATGCATATTACGCGCTTACCGCCAAACTCGGAATTCATGCAACTTGGCCGCCCACAAGAATTATTGAATTCGGCAGGCAGAGTGTCGAAAGTGTCGCAAAAGCCATTGGAGATATGCAGCTTCTAGAACTCTACGGTTACGCCATTGATTTGGATTCTATCGATGAGGCAAAAGCGTGTTGGTATGCAAAGAACTTTGTCGAGAAAGTTAAGGAGTTATTGCCTAAGATACAGACTGTAGACCAGGATAGCGACGTGGCGAAGTCTGCAGCTTACGTGTCATAGTTTTTTTCACCATTGTTTTTCTCCTAAGAAGTCTCTTTTTTGCATCTCTAGTAAATCGACTGGTCTGCTTCTCGGCTGTTTGGATGGAAGAGTCAACTTTTGCGTTTGTACAGTGCTACCTACTGGTCCAGAGCCGCGTATTGCTGTTTTGGTGTTTTCCTCCTTGAATAAGCTCTCCAGTGATGGGACCTCTGTTTGTTTTACGTTTAGAGTGTTAGCAAGCCAAGCGCTGGTTCCATGTGACTCCATGTCTTTTACTGCTTGTCCCGTGAATTTTTGGTCCTTCATCAACGTCGTGAACTTCGCGTTTCCTTTGCCCGATGCGTAGTGAGCCATGTTTTTAGCTAGGGTTTGGTTTCGGTCGATTGCTACATTGCGTATTTTGCTCATGGCATATCCGTATGTCTTCTGCTCCTTCTCTGTCATCTTAACTCCGGTTGCCTCTGAAAGTTGCTTGCCGAGTTCTTCGGGGCTGGCGGTGTAGAATGCTTGCTCTGTTGCAGGATCGACTTTGCGTGTTTCTGAGATGCCGAGTTGTTTTATGCCTGCGAAGAGTTTTGCGTTTGCGATTGAGCCTTTTTCTGTGAGCGTGCCTGTGTTGAAGGCGTCTATGGCGAATCGCGGTGAAGCGTCTAATGCCTCAAGGTTGGGGTTGTAGATTCCCTTTTGAAGAGCTGTGACGTTTTCTTTGCTTGCGCTGATTTCGTCGCGTGCGTTTTGGTAGAACACGTTTCTTGCGTCTTTGGGAAGTTTTCCTTGTGTTTGTGCTCGGTTCCAGTTGCTGTATGCCACTGCAGGTGCTAGAGATTTCAGATGCCTTTTAACTTCTATTCCTGCCGTTCTTGGGTCTTTGATGTGCTCTGCGATTTCCGGGTAGTTTTTGGCGACGTAATCATTGTATACTTCTTCGCTGGGCTTCTTTTCGAGGTCGTTCATGAAGGCTGCGCTTGCCTCAGGCGTCGTGGTTGGCAGGATGTCGCCCGTTGAGTTTTTGTACATTACGGCATCTAGGGTTGATCCTGCTCTGTTGTTGAGGAACTCTTGTGCGGGTTCTTTTTGCATGTGCATGGAGCTGACTACTGTTCTGCCCATGTCTTTCATGCCTCGCGATCCCATGATCATGCTTCCGCCTCCGCCGCCTCCTCCTGAGGATAGGAAGCCTCCAACGGCTGCTGGGGCGGCGCCTGATAAGAAACCCCTGCCTGCTTGCCCAATTAATTCGCTTTTGCTTAGGCCAGCTCCTGAAAGTGCGCCAAGTCTGCTTGCCATGCCTCCGCCTCCGCCTATGGCGGCTCCTCCTGCGGTTCCGATCATGGCTCCTGTTGCTGTGTTGACAGCGCCGCCTACTAGGCCTGCTGCTGACATGCCTAATGCGCCGAATTTGCCCACGAACACTGTTGACATGTACGCTGCTGCGAAAAGCGTCACGATCGCTATCAGGATCTGAGTGAGGGGACTTAGGCTGCTTGTTGTTAGGACTTGGTAGCCGAAAAGCAGAACTATGGATGCCATTACGCTTGTAAACATGAAGCCTATTAAGTCCTGCAGGAGCGTGTCTGCAAAGTGTTTAGTGAGAGGTATTAGCCGCAGGACCAGGATTAATGGCAGGACTGCGGCGAGCACTCCTGTGAAGAAGAGTCTGGTTAGGCCCATTACGAGCGTTAGCATGAGTATTGAGGCGGTAAGCATCACTAGAATTCCGCTGAAGAAAAAGCCTGTGAAAGGGTCCAAGTTTGGCAGCGCTACTGTGCCGACGCCGCCTGTAGCGTAACCTACTAGAGTGCTTATTGTGTTGCCGGATGGGATTAGGATGCCGGAGCCGCCTACGCTTGGCCAGCCTACAAAAGCGTTTATGGCTGCGGCTACTGCGTTGTAGATTGGCTGGCAGGCGAATATGAGTATAAACGTGAAGATGCTGCTCATGATTATGTTCGCTGCAGTGCCCTCATTCATTATCCGGAAGTTCTCCAGAACGTAGCATATGCCTGCTATGATTAAGACGACGCCAAACATTGACAGAGCAATTGTCTGCATTAAACTGAAAACTCTAACCATTGGCAAGCCTAACTGTTGCCCAATGGTGCCGCCGTTGCTAGGCGGGTTAGTGATCATGGGCAGTTCGAGCAAGTAAGAGTAAATCCCGTTTGGACCGCCAATTATCGTGTTAAATAAAACCGACATAAGTGCTGGGGCTGCAACATAAATCGTCACCATGGTTACCATGAAGAAAGCTATCAGGATAGCGGCGTCCACGCCCAAAAAAGCCCTTGTACCCTTCAGCTTACTAAGCCATTTTTGCATTTGCTTAGAAACGCGCGTCTTCAAAGTGCAAAATGTCCCCAACAAATCCACCTTGAAAACATCAATGGGTCAGAACTTTTAAAGCAAGAAATACAGCATCGACCAAGCATCTGCAGAGATTTGCCCGCTTAAGATTTCAGAGTCATCATTCATTCACGAGTTTCAACGTTTATAATAGCTACTTTGTCCTGAGGGTTCCGCATATAAGCCTAAACTCTTCACAAATAAACAAGCTCAAAGAAGCATTCATCAAAAATAAGCATCCAAGGTTCAAAAAAGCTTGCAGCCGGTAGACATCAGCCCTTCGGAAAAACATGTGATTACATTTCAAGCATCAAGACTTCCGATCAAGCAAAAATGGCGAAACTGATAAGATAATTGGAATGCTGTTGCAGACAAAGGTCTATCTGTCCTGGAAAACGCGCAAGTAGCTTTCGGGTTGGTTTTAACTTTGTTGGGTATTATGTTTCAAATGTTATATCTTTGAAGTCTTCTTTGCTTAGGAACATATAGGCCACTACATCTAGGTCTTCGGGTTTAATGGTTTTTGGTTTTCGTTTCTCTCGTATGTCGATTCGGAATTTCTGGAAGAGTTGCTCTATAGATGTTAGAAGAAAGTCCACGTTTTGTGTTCGGCGATACTCATTTAGGTACTCTGAGAAGTCATCTTCCCAAGCGACTAGGTTTTCTTTGTTAAGTAGTTCGTAGATCGGAAGGGCTTTTTCTTTGTTCACTTTTCCAGAGGTAAATGCTTGTAGAATTTCTTGGGTGAGTTCTCTTTGGTTTTTGGGTTTTATTTTTTGTGCCAGGCGAGCATCAAGGGGTGCATTTACTGCTGTTAAGATTTCTTGTCGTGCTTTGGTGTCAATTAGGGAAAACTGTCTGAAGCCTTCGTAGCCTTTTATTGGGAGAACTAAAGGTTCTTGGTCGCTGCATTCGACTTTGCGGAATAGCCATGTTATGTCGTTGTAGTGTTCGAATCGCCCAGTTTTGAAATCATAGTAAGTTATGTGCATGCTTTCTTGATTGGTTTTTTCTCGATAAAATATTACGATGCCGTTTAGGTCTGATTGTTTTCCGCTTCGTCTTCCCAGGGGGATTGCTTGGAGGGTTTTTGACCCTACTTTCTTTAGGTAGGCAAGGATGAATTGAAATGGAGTTTCCGTGGGCAGTAACTCCATGCTTCGCTCCATGTCATTGAGAAGGTTTGGGTCTTCTTTTTTTATTCTAGCGGCGGCGTTAAAGTTTTTTGGATTCTCTTGTTCGCCTAGAATTGTTGTTTCTATGCCGATTGTTTCTGCGACTTTCTGGATTTTTGTTTCCAGTTTTTCGAGCAGCTTTAGTAAGTCTTCAAGTTCGCTTTCTGGGATAAAAACCGCTGATGTTGCTGTGTCGTATTTGCTTCCTAGTCGGTCTACTCTGCCGGCGCGCTGCACTATTTTCATTGGGTTCCAGGGTAAATCGTAGTTGATTACGTAGTTGGCGTCTTGGAGGTTTTGTCCTTCGCTTAGGATGTCGGTGCTTACGAGTACATCTACTTCTCGTTGTGGGGGGCTTTCTGCTTTGTTGGCTACTGGGGCGAAGTCTTTGAGGACTCGGGTTCTTGTGTCTTCTTTTGTTTCGCCGGACAAAAGTTCAATTCGTTTTTCGGTTAGCTCTCTTTTTAAGTTTTCACTGATGTAGCGGGCGGTGTCTACGAATTGGGTGAAGATTACGGCTTTTTTGCCGTCTTTTTCGAATACTTGGTCTTTCGCCAGTTGTTCTTTGAGGGCAATCAGTTTGCTGTCTGCGTAAGGTTTCATGCGGTTGAGGTTGAGTTTTAAGGGTTCGAGGAGTTTGCAGTCTTCTTTGACGTCTCTTTTCATGGCTCGTTTATTATAGTCTGCAGTTAGGGGGATTAACGGAATTTTTTGCAGGGCTTCGAAGAATTTGTCGTCGTTTTCTTCGCCTTCTTGTTCGTTAATTTCCATGAGGATTTTGTGGAATGATTTGCTGTCTAGTATTAGGTTTTGGTCAAGAGCTTTTTCGAAGTAGTTGTAGAATTTTTCTAGTCTTTGTATGCTTTTTCTTATAGCCTCGACGCTGCTTTCAAATCTCTTTAGGAGCCCGATTTTTTGGAGGGTTGCTCGGTGTTCTACTTCGAATTTTTCTTTTTCCTCAACTGAGGTTCGATATGAATCTACTCTGTAGGGTACAAGGCTCAGTTGGTCGATTGTGTCGAGGACTTGTTTGTATATTGTGTCACCGAATAAGGCGCATAAGCTGTACTCTACTTTTCGGAGGATTCTTTTAGGAAACCGTACAGGTTGACCGTTTAGTAGGGCTTCGGAGTAGTTTTCTGTTATGAATTGTCTTGTCCGGCGGATCATGAGCTCATCAAGGAGGCGAATTATGTCGTCTATTCCTTCGGCTAGTTGTTTTCTGTCTGCGGCTACAAAATATCGTTTTAGGTCAGTTATTCCTAGGTCTGCAAAATGTGTGTCATCTCCTGCAGTTATTAGTGAAAGTTGATGGTATAGGTCCAGTAGGGAGTTGTGTATTGGTGTAGCTGTGAGTAGTATTACTTGTTTCTTTTTGCCTGCGGAAAGAAGCTTCATAATGTTGCTGTGGCGGTTTGTGGAGAAGTTTCGGTAGTTATGGCTTTCGTCGATAAGGACTACGTCAAAGTTGAGGTAGTCTTCGGGGTGGAAGGATTCGGTTCCGGTGCTTTCAATCGTGATGTTTTTTGTCTTTATGCTTTCCTCAAGAAGCTTGGGCTCCCATACGGTGTTTATGACTTGTGAGGGCGCGAGTAGTATGGCTTTTTTCCGTTTCACTGCGACAAGCTCTCTGAGAAGTTCTAGCCCAATATGCGTTTTTCCTAGCCCTGTTGAGTCGGCAATCAATACACCGTGGTACTTGTGAATTATTCTAAGAGCGGTCTTAACGGCGTCTTCTTGGAAACTAGTCAGCTCTATGACTTTTCCTCTTTCTCTCTCAAGCTCATCTAAACGGGGTTTGTAATATTCGTAAAGAAACTTCATGTACATTCTGTAAGGCTCAAGTGGGAGACCAAACTTTGAACTCTCAAGTAGCTCGATTAATTCGGTTTTGGCGTCTTGCCCTTCAAGCCATCTTCTCTCGAACCACTCTTGAACTTTTTCTTGTGCTGATGGCTGATACAGGACAGCGTTTAGCTCTATGTTATGTTCAAGACCGGCGCCGGTGAAGTTGCTTGAACCAACTGCTGCGCAATCGTCAAAAATGTAGCATTTTGCATGGTTGAAACGTCTTGGGTTCTTGCGTACCTGAACTGTGTCTAGTTTAAGAAAATCTACGAGGTTATCAATCATTTTGGCGGTCCGTTCGGTTATGGCCAAGTGGATGAGCTCATCACTAATTGTTATGTCTTGACCAACGCAATCAGCAGTTTTTTGATTCTCGTTTATTTGCGCTTCTCTTCCGAAAAGTAAACGCATGTTGAAACCGTTTTGTTTTGAAATGCTCCAGAGTTCCTCTTTAATTTTTTCAAATCCTGATACATTAAAGAAACCCGATGCGACATCAATTTTTCTGGTTCGTGGTAGAGTTTCTCTCAGGAATTGAGCCATGGTGTAGCTTTCGGTTTCATTATCAACAATTTCTTTTTTCATGAATTTTTCACCTTTTAGTCTCTTCACTGCTTAATTTTTCTAAAAATGGAAGAATACGTTTTCGAACTTCGCCGTTGAATTGCCTAACCAATATGTCATTCCATTTTATTTCCTTCATTTTATCCAGTGCTTTGTCTTCTTCAAAGCCCTCAAAAGACTGGAGAATTACTCTAAGCTGCTCCTTGTTTAAGCCATAATGAATGGCGATAAGAGCGTTAAGTTTGGCGGTTAATTCTATGCGCTCTTGCATGCTGAGTTGAGAATAGGGGACTCCGATTTCTTTGGCGAAATCTGCAAATCTATCATCGCAGCAACTTAACCTTGCTGAAGTGACTATGATTTGGTTTGCAGTTTCATCATTGAAAGTTTCGGGTATTGGTGTTTGATAAATGTAAAAAAAATTCATGTTTGCAGAAATGCGGGTTCTTATCAGGAAATCAAAAATCATCGAATTAAAAATGGCGACAAGATATGCCAAAAACTGGTAGTACTCTTTGTTTAGCAATACTCTCTCAGTCTTCTTAGGTACAACTATGCAGGCTGAATTTGCGCAGAAACTTTTCGGAGGTAGAATACACGAAATCATGCTTCTAGTATCAGTGCTTCTTGCGACGTTTCTAAAGGCAAGTCTAACTTTCTCATGTATTTCCTTATTTATCCCATAATATTCTCTGTGTTTTGACGTTCTCTCAAGTCCTTCCTTAATGCTCACTGTAAAGGACGCTTTTTCAAAACCGGGTAGAAATTGGTTGAAAGTTTTTCCTTCGATCAGCGGCCAACCCTTTTCATCGCTGCGAAAGAGGTCGCTGTCATTTGTTCGATGTAATTCACTAACGAATGTTGTATACCAGCCCTTTCTTCCATCGCCCAAAAGTGGGTGTTTCTTGTAAATCCACGAAAACACCTCAAGATGTTGTTTATTTCTTGCTTCAGGGATTGAAAGACTCTCTGGGGCTGAAATCTTTACTAATTCTATTGGAATCTCGACGAATTTATCTAATTCAGTTTTTCCACCCAAGGAGCCGATTTCATGCAAGTAGAACGCCGCGGGAAAAGATTGTGTAGGATCAGTTTTGTCTGCTATGAGAAGCACAAACTTTATTCTTGAATCTATAGCAGGGAAAATGCCATTTTTGTTCTCAAACTCATACATCGCTCTGATTCGACCTTCAAACAATGCCTCTCTGAGTGGTTTTCCCCCTTCATCAGTGATTATTCCCGAAGGGATGACCATGGCAAAGCTTCCGGTTTTAGCAGATAACTTCAGAGCCCTTTCCAAAAACAACTTCCAAAGATTAGTATCTCCACTCCCACGTTTGACATACTCTTGGGATTCTTTGAAAAACTGGACTTTAGCTTCAATTCTCTTGCGGTATTCTGTGTAAGCTTCAGAAATCGCCTTGTCCTTAAGGATGTTTTTCATGATTTTCTCTTTTTCAGGCTTGCTCTTTGTTAGTCTGAACTTGGGGTAGTAAACAGAAAAGAAATCGTCGTCTTCGGGTTTTACAGCATCCCATGGCGGATTCATTACAATTAGGTCAAAGCCTCGGTGGGTATTAGAAAAAGCATCTGGAAATTCGAGTTCCCAATGGAAGAAACGATATTTCTCGGAAAGTTCTCTAGTTTCCTCAATAGGCCCGAATCTTGATTTTTCTTTTTCATTTTTTAGAGCGATTTCTATTGTATCCAAAACTTTTGGCAATTTTGCACCTAATGAGGGATCAATAACATTAATGCAGTACATATCCAGCAAAATGCGCTTAGACTTAGTCTTCTCTCTAAAATTTTCATAAGCATCTAAGCTTTGATTCACCTGCTCAACCGAAAGATCTGCAAGCGAAACCACATTATCAAACAAATCAACTCCTGCGTTGAACACATCCCCCGTCCATCGCTCCAGAGTTTTTTCAAGAACTCTACTCGCAACATTTTCCGTCCAAAGTCCAATCAAGCTATCTCCAACACGGATATGATGATCAAGAAAAGTTAAGGGCGTACCAATAGTGAAAGAGTCAAGCCATAAAGAAACTTTAGCTAACTCTACAGCCAAGGGATTAATGTCTACACCGTAGACACAACGTTTCATTACCATCCTTTTCAAAATTACAGTGTCCGTCAGCAGTTCCTCATCAAGCCTAATCCCATTTTTACGTTGAATTTCAATAATCTTATTTCTAAATTCTTCAATTTCTTTCATTAGAGGTGCGTCAGAATACTCCCTTAACAGATCAATAATCCAATGAGTTATCTCATTAACCACTGCAACAAGAAAATGTCCGCTGCCCATAGCCGGGTCAATAACTTTTAGCCCTAACAAAGCATCAGTGCACTGCTTCTCCAAATCCAAATCCCGCGGCTTAGACCCAGCAGGAAGCTTTGCCAAAGCAGATTTGAAAAGCTCCTCTCTCTTCTTGAAATGCGACTCAAGACCCTTCTTAACAAGAAAAGTAACAATCTCATCCGGCGTATAATAACTGCCTGTTCCTTTCCTTGCCAAACCCTTAGCGGTAAGATACAAATCTCCTTTCTCAATAAATCCGAGAGGCTTCTGCTTCATGTCCTGAGCAAACTTGGCGTCGAGAAACTCGTCTTTAAAAATCACTAGGGGCTCCTTAGCCTGCCTAACCGAATATTCCAATAATGCCTCATACAACGAACCTAGATGCCTAACACCCAAGTTCTGATAATCAATTCCTCTACCCTCGGATTCCATTAGATCTCGCAAAGCCGGAACAATAAACCCGTTTTTAACACCTATCGAATCGAGCTTTGCATCGTTTGCAAATAAGTCCCCATCGTACTGAGGCAAATTAGCTTCAACATTGCCTAAGCTAATCATTTTGAATAAGGTCAAAAGAATTTGCCAAATCGAACATTCATTTGGTTTCTTCTCAAAGGCACTAAGCTTTGAGGGCAAACTCTCCATCGAATAATCCCGATACTTGAGATTTTCAACAGGTAAGAGTTTACGAGACTCAGCGTAAAGAACAAACAGCAGCCGATACAGAAGTTTAAGCGCTAAACCCTTAGCCTCATCTAGCTCCTCTTGAGAGTAGACCTTTGAAGACGAATGGTCCAAAATGCTTTTCACGAGATTACGGAACAAATCACCCTCAAACACTTTCCGCCTAAGATCACGCTCAACCTCTTGAGCATGCTTGATGCCCTCATCATAAACCAAATCGACGTCAGCAATGCCTTCATGAACAGAAAAAGCCGAAGCCGAAAACAAAGAGACAAAATACCTCAAGCGAGGATCCGCTTCAGCAACTACATTATCTAAGTCAACCTCAAAATAATTCGTGCTCGCCGAAGAAACACGACCAGAATACAGCCGCCACAACCTGCCATTCGTTAAAACAACCCAACCAAGACGTTTGAGCGCCGCAACAGCCTGATAACTCGGAGCAGCCTCAGAGCCAGACTTAACATCCAAAGACTCAACAGAAGCAACTACACAGCCAACATCCAACTGCCTCCCGTGAGCTCTTAGAATATATTCGGGGTAGCCAACTTTGGGCGCAACATTCTCCACGGCATATCCCAAGCTTTCTAGAACTCCAACAACAGAATCAGCTGATGTAGAAAATTCACCTCCAAACTTAGCAAGCAATACCTCAATTTCTTTAGGGGTGTTTCGTCCACGCTTAGAAAGACATTCCCTAAGACGCTCCTTAACAAAATAAGTTGAAAATAACCCGCGGTTAGTAAAGTGCCGTTCGGCACCAGCCTTAAGCAAATCAACCAAACTTGAAAGAGAAGAATGAGCGGTTAAAACATCAGAAACAAAATTAAATTTTTTGATAGCAGCAATTGCTCTCTCATAATCCTCCTCCCTTCGCAATGGAACCAACAAAGGCACATTATCATCTTTCATAGAACGTCGTAAAACAAGAAAAACCTGACCGCCAGTCACTGCTACTAACCCAAAATTTTCTTTACTTATCCCAGAAGCTAAAGCTCTAATCTGAGACAAATTAGCATCAGGAGACAAAACATAATAAAACTCCCAAGGTAAATCAAAACTAAAAGCTTTCCAATTTGACGGAATAGCCTTCGAGGAGAAAGCAAAAGAAATTGCCCGCTTAGTCTTCTCATCAAGGCCAAAAGCTTGAAGCAAGCGTTCAATACTTTGATTTCCAATTGTTTTGGTTATCCCCGCCATGCACCCACTGCCCCCGTAGATCAGCCATATATGAAAGCTGAGAGTATAAGGCTTTTTAACTTAACAGTGCATGAACAATTTTCACCTTTGCTCCATTACTTTGGTTATTGCAGGCTATTTCTTTTAGTTTCTAAAATTATATATGAAACTAGTCACAAAAGAAGACCTGAGTGCAACAAGATGCCCGGAACAAACACGGTTTCAGCCGACGATGAAAAAGAGTGGGATGAAGAAGCTGATCGACCGCTTCCATTTAGGTATTCAATGACAAGTTGGGGAGCAGACTATACTGTTGACGGGTTAGTCAATAGAATGCTGAAAAAGGACATTTTTGTTCCACCTTTCCAACGAGGTTACGTCTGGTCATTTTATCAAGCATCACGATTCATAGAATCTCTGTTGCTTGGTTTACCAGTTCCTGGAATCTTTTTATCAAAAGAATACGAAACACAAAAACTACTGGTTGTAGATGGACAGCAGAGATTGAAGACTTTGCAGTACTTCTACGAAGGAATTTTTGAGCCTGGTAACAAAGTTTTTGCTTTGAAAGGAGTCCAAGATGAATTCGAAGGATTGACCATAAAAACACTAAAGGAAGAAGATCGACGAAAACTAAATGATTCTATCATACATGCAACAATAGTTAAGCAAGACAGCCCTGAAGAAGATAACAGCAGTGTATACTATCTCTTTGAAAGACTGAATACCGGCGGTACAAACTTACTACCCCAAGAAATCAGAGCATGCATTTTCCAAGGGGAATTCAATGATTTGCTCAAAGAACTTAACGAAAACACAACTTGGCGGATGCTGTATGGTGAAATTAACAAGAGAATGAAAGACGTGGAACTCATTCTGCGTTTCTTCGCTCTCCTGTATAACGGGAGAGCCTACGAAAGCCCAATGAAAGTTTTCTTAAATAAATTCATGGGCAAGAACAGACACCTTAAACACATTGCAAAAGAAGAATTTACTAGACAATTCGCAAACACTGTAGAAACAGCAGCCAATGGCATAGGACCAAATGTATTCAAATTAGAGCGCGTAATAACCGCTTCATTGTTCGACGCGATCATGGTTGGGCTCGCGTGTAGACTGGAAAATGGAACGATAACAAACTACGGCAAACTCAACGAACGATATAATTCTCTTCTCCAAAATAAAGAATTTCGAGACGCAATTATTGTGGCTACAGCTAACGAGAAGAATGTGTTTCAAAGAACTAGTCTAGCAATTGAAGCCTTCGCTGATGTGCCATGAAAATCAGGTCAATATGGGAGCACAAGCAATACTTAGATACGCTTTTCGCCAAAGGAGATCAAATTAACTACAAAATAAATAAGGGCGAAATAAAAAGCACCGAGCTCCTTTCGCATTGGTCCAGATATCTGTGTGTGCTAGTTTCAGGATGGATAGAAGTTTCTGTTCGCAGTATTTTTCGTGAATACATTAAGAAAAGGTCGTCTAAAGAGTTGGAACGATATGCTTTGAACAAACTTAAGATGCGTTCTGCCTACATGAAAAATATTATTGATTTAAGTTCTCAATTCTCTGTAGAAATGAGTCAAGCGCTTCAATTGGCCACTGACGGACCAATTGAGGATGCTGTGAACACCATTGTAGGCAACAGACATAAAATCGCTCACGGCGGAACTTGTGATATTAGTTATGTGCGATTAAGGGATTATTATGCGGATGTAGTTAAAGCAATTCAATTGCTTGAAGAGCAATGCTTAACTTAGACTTGAGGCTTAAACATTGGCTAATTAAATCAGGCCTATTTGATCTTCAGTGACTATTTTCCATTCGCCATTGTTGTCCAAATCTAAGAAAAAAATGTCTTTCGGGCTTTTCATACTCTTGAAGGCTGTTTCAGCAGATTCGAGCATACCCGATAAATTGAATTGGAGGCTTTTGTCTTCTTTTGTGTCGAGGTCTTTGCATTCGAAGGTGTAGTTGTTGTCTCCGGTGCTTCTTAGTTTGAGGACTTTGTAGAAGCGTCCCTTGGAGCGAAGAATCATGGTGCCTTTAGTTCTGCTTTCCACAAGCACAATTCTCTTTTTATCGCCCCTTAAATATTGCATTTCAGGGTTCTGTAAAGTTGTCGGTTGATCGAGCGGTTTTGGGTTTGTCTGTCAAAAATCGGTTGATGACGCAAACCTTATTTCCTGAATGAAGCATACTACGAAACTGATGCCGTATGATTATTTGGCTTGAAGACCCAAAGAAATATAGGTATTTACGAGAATCCACAATTCTTCGAGGGTCGCGAAGAGGCTTTAAGCAAGGCACTAAACTGAATATAGGCGATTTTTACAAGCTCATAGGATACGAACTTGCTAGACATGCAGACCGCGGTTGGTTTGATTATCGCATATTCTGGCTTAAAACTTACGATGATGGTTGCCCAGAAGTAGCGAGATGTAACTACGATGATGGGGGAAGACCAGCTGAGGGAAAACTTGTGGAAGATTTACTAAAGGAAAATTTGCAGAAAAACGAAGTCAGATGCTTAGACTGCAAACAATTTGGTAGCAAAAAGAATGTTTGTTTTCTCCGAGAAATTCAATCTACAGGCAAAGCAACTTCACCATGCGAAACCTTTGCTGCTGTTGACAAAAGGTATGTATAAGGATAGATGGGAGCGGTGGGAGTTGAACCCACTCTCCGAGATTGACGGTCTCAGAAGGCTACAGAACCGTTCTGAATAAATTGAATTCTCTACGCATATGCGTATTTTGAAGTCAAGCCCTCCCTTTAATAATGTAGACCGCCAAACTCACGACTATGGCAACCGAGATCAAAAGAAAGAGGTAAAATCCTAATTCGTTAAGCAACACTTCCCAGTGTGGTATTGAGTAGGGTTGCACGGCCACAACCGCGTGGATTTTTATTCCCCATACGTTCTGGGCCTCGACATAAAGTAGTGTCGCATTGTATCCTGGGAGGGCGGTTATGCGTTGGTCTTTTGAAATTGAAATTTGAGTTTGTCCGCTGAAGCCTAATGCGCCTTCGTAGATTGAACTGTAACCTTCATAGTATTGGTACATCTGATAGTTCTGTTGGTATTCGGGTGGCACCACAACTTGAGTTTCTGGCAGCGTTAGGTTCACAGTTGTAAGAAGCTTGAGAGCGGTTTGGTTCACGGGTACTTCATTGAGCGCGTAGCCTGAGGGGGCGCTCGTGACGACGTAGACGGACACGTTGGTTAAGCCTCCCAACTCCATCGGCGCGTTAAGCGTTAATTGCGAGTTTTGGATGTCGTCTTCTGTGACGTTAACCTGTAGAGGTGATGACGAGTCAAAGTTTACGGGCACCTTGTATGTTTCATTGTTTCTGAAGTTAATCTGGACCGTTTTCTGCAAAGTAACCAAGTCGCCGTTTTGCCCTGCGGTTATATCTAGGTTGTAGTATAGCGGGCTGGTTCTATTCATTGCGCCCTCGACCGTGCCAGTGCCCGTAAAGGTTTGAGGTGCGCATTCGTAGAGGTCGTCAGCTGCAAGTTTCAATGCTTCCTGGTCGCTTGTCTGGTTCTCAAAATCCGAGCGCAAAACGTCCGTTTCGGTGAAGTTGAACGCTGTATTAAACGTGGCTTGGATTCTGACGGTGTCGTCTATGCTCCAATTTCCAAGGGTGGCGTCCCACTTGTAGGCTGTCACGTTGGCTTGTTTGGTGTAGAACTCGTATGGGCATGTGAAGTTAGCTTGGAAATTGTTGGCTGCCCCGAACATGCTGTTTTCAAAGGTTACGTTGTAGTAAATTGCGGCAGTGAAGTTCTGCGTTACAACCCTTTTGGCGACCGTAGGGTCTAAAACGAACTCCGTTTTTGCATACCGCGACCCATTGTCAAAGTATATGGGAAGAGGAATTAGGCATTTGAGCGCTTGCTCTTGGCTTACTCCTGTCTCCAAGGCGAACTTCTCAAGAAGCTTGTTGTCAGCGTAAAATGCGGTTACGGTGTTTCCGAGAGGTGTGGCAGTCGCTGTCCCGCTTGGCGAGTTGAATTGCTGCATAAGCTGGTTCTGTAAATCAGTTTGATTCAAAGTCTGGTTGGCTTGGGTCAAGTCGATTTGGTTTGTTGAAGGAGGGAAAGTCATGCTGAACTGCCACTCTAACCATTCATAGCTGGATTCCACCTTCATGGGAAGATTGCCGAAAATTACATACTCCAGCACGGGGAGACTTTGTGTCCACGCAAACGTGTGGTTTGAGTTGTCTTCCCAATTAAAAGTCTTGGGAAGACCATCGGGCCCGAAGTTTTCGCCATCAACAATTAGAATAGGCTTGTCGGTTTCACGGTCTATCCCAAAGGCGGAAAACTGGGCTGTCGAAGTGTGGTTAAAGAAGTTGGCTATGGTAACGTTTGGGGTAAGCGTTTGCCCCATGTTTTCAATTTCAGCCATCTTCGAGGCGTAGCTGTCCCAGCTGTAGTCTTCAATGACCGCCCGCTCCTCAAGGTTATAGCTAGGTCCGTTTCCGTCGAAGCGAATTATCATGGCGAAGGGCTTATCGTAGCTGGAACTCCCGTTAGAATTTGGAACAGTGTAAGATAATGCCAACGTGAAGTGGGGATCATACTTTACGACTTCAACCTGCACCGTCGCTACACTTACGTAATGCTCCTTAACCGTTACTTGACTTAGAACGTATCTTTTCCCGACGTTGCTTGAACCAACAGTCTCAGACCAACTGTAGGTGTGCATAGAGCTAACGTTCCAGTTGTACTCGGCCGGAAGCTGACCAGCATCCACTTGGTTTCCCCCGTCCAACCCCAGAACTGGACCGGTTGCGTCAATTCCCAACCCATGCGACGTAAACGTCACCGTTGAAAGCGCATTCGCTTGGTCCTGACTTGTCTGAAATGAAGCTTGCTCTGCCTCCGTAATCCCGCTAGTCATGTTCGTTAACGCTACGATGTTAACCGTGACGTTACCTGCTTGCTTGAAGCACGCTTGAAGAGAGTGATAAGAGTTCATGAACACGGTGATGGCGTTGCTGGAGCTCGCGTTGCCTCCATCTAAAATCCAGTAACTAAACACGTAGCCACTGCCGGGCTGGGCAGTCACCGTCATTATTGTGCCAACATTCAACCAATATTGGTTAGGTTCAGGGTTAGTTGTTCCCTCCGAAGGATTGCTAATCCCTACATCAAGCAGATATTGAGCCGCATAATAGGCGTCAACGTTCACTCCACCATGAGTAACGACTACCGTTCCACTGTTTTGGCTTCCGCGGTCAAATAAAGTACTTCCTGAGGCCTTGATGGAAAAGTTGTACGTTCCAGCGGCTGCGGAAGTTTTCACTTGAAAAGATCCTGTTCCAGTCTTAGCTCCCCAATTGGTGTTGCTGAACATACTGAAAGCAGATTGGTTGTATGCAACATCTACACCCTCGAAGGTAACTCCGTCCGCCACAAATGTGTCATAAGCCACGGTGAACTTGTCGTTGGGATAAAAGGTGCCATCAGGATTCACAGACGGTTTGCCGTACTTGTCAAGAAGCGGACTAAAACTGGAAACAGACACGTTAATTTTTCCCTCGTCTCCCTGCACATTAACTTGGGCAGCCAAACCCTGAGAAATAACAGCGAACAAAACTGGAACGATCATCAAGAAAACGATGAGAGCCGCTAAGATTTTCGCGTTTCCTTTAACTTCCATCGCCATAGCCTTCCAACGGCGTAGTGTGTTAGTTCGCCAAAGCCCTCTTTTTGGCAGCAAGAATTATCCTCCTTACTTCTTCAGGTTTCCTTACTCCCTTTAGCTCGACGTTATGGAACGATACGCTGGCACTGTTAACTTTTACAGTTCCGAAGCGAAGGATTCTGCCAAGGGCGCCTCGAGAAACAACCACTTCCGCTATTTTGTCAAAGGGAATTTCGTTGACATCAAGGATTAAGTAACGACAATCTTTGGAGACGCCGTAATCTGAGATTCTATAGGCGGTGGAGCCAGCCCTTTTGAAGGAAAAGTCCACCATTAACACTGCAATAGCTAATCCTGCGGTCGGAACCCACAAGAAAGGCGCGCCCAGAAACCTCCAAACAACTACTATCGATATAACCCCAAGAATTGTCCCGACAAACAAACTTGCAAAGGAAAGAACTGTAGGCTTTCCAAACCAAATAACGTCATCCAAGTCTTTAACACCATAAGCCCGAATGTTTTAGGATTTTAAAAGCACGAAGAAGGCAAAGGCACGCAGTTGCGTGTTGCCGTTTCCCGGGTGTTGCCCTTTTAAAGATATACAACTGGAACTGTCGATGCCAAATGAGGGAAACCAAAGAAAGTGCCTGCTGGATTGAAGTGAAGCCGCTAATCACCTCTGAATTAACGTCAGGAAATTTTGCGCCGGTTTTGGAGGCATTATTCAACTCTACCAAACCATTCAAATTCCTTATTGTTGACACCGAGGACAAAAACGTCAGTGGCAGGCAGCTCGTCAGGTTTTTCATCCAGTTCTCAGACGACCAAATCAAGAAGCAAATGTCAAACGTTACGAGGGCTCTGTTGAACGTTGAAGTGGTCGCGGCTGAACCTCCCGAAAGGCAGTATCAGCGTCATGCCGACCTTGAACTAACTAGGAATTATGCACTTCCAATATGCGACTTTCAGGAAAAAAACGAGGTTAACCTGATTGATAGAATCGTGGCGACGATTGCAGGGTCAGACACAGCCATAGAGGTTACTGCACAAGGCGACCCAAGAGCAGCGGTCGGCATCCAAAACTACATTTACGAAAAGATCCACCGTAAATCAAGCATGAGCAAAGCATTTTCGGATCAAGCAGTCGGCGTGTTAAGCGAGATAACTGTTCAACACAATTCAAAGAATAGAAGCTCAGAGCAAACGTCAAGATCCGGGCAGCAGTACAAGAATGACCCATGGATTAAAGAGGTTATTAAAAACGCTGAGATGAAACTTCACAGCAGCCTCTTCACCTGCGACGTAAAAATCCACAGCAGTTCCACAGAGAAAATTCAGGCCGCAAAGAACGCTTTGCCATCCGCGATGAATCGATTCAAAGTCTTCAAAACTGAAAAGAAGCCGCCTCACACAGAAACCTTGTTCCTAAAGAAACCTTCAAGACACATCCTCAGAAACACCCTGCTGTCCCGTCTCTGGTGGGCTACGCCCCTGGCTATTCTCTTGCTTTCGGGGCTTCTCGGAGTGTTCAACCCAATGCGATTAGCGACTTCGCCAGGTCTAACAGTCGACTCAGTACCACTCACCTTGGCATTATTCTCAGCGGTCGCCCTCTACATTGCATTTAGAAAACGCCACCCAATAGTGCTTTCCACGCAAGAGATAGCACAAATAATTGGATTACCCACGGCAACAGCAAAGCTTCCTGTAGCATTAGGCCAAATTCCAACCTCCAGAATGCAACTTGGTTCTGAGTCTGCCACGCCACCTGAACCCAAAGGAAACGAACAGGCACCTGACCAGGAAGACAAAAAATGGATTCAGAAAAAAAGCCGAGCAACCGCCCACCATGGCCTCCCTGCTCTTGAACCCGAGGAAGAGCGCAGCTAATTCCTGATTTTAAAATGTCTGGTTTGACTGTTCAGGTGTGATGGATGTTGCAGTTGTCGTTGTTACAATATGCTTTCGCTCTTGGCGTTTTGGCTTACGCTTCGATATGTGATTTGAAGACGAGGGAGGTTTCAAACAGGGTTTGGGTTTTAGCGTATCCTGCAGGTTTTGCGCTAACACTAGCGGCTGTCGCCACTGATGCATTGAACATGGAAACGGTAATTCTCTCTGTTGGTGTCTCGTTGGTTTTGGGCTTTGTTCTGCTCTACTTTGGGTTTTATGGCGGAGCCGATGCAAAAGCCCTCATATTCGTAGCTTTAACCGTTCCAGCCTATCCAACAGCGTTCAATACACTTCTCGGTGACACAGCTTTGCCTCCGGTTTTGACAATATTCTGCAATTCAGTCCTTCTGAGCATGATATGCCCATTAACGGTTCTCGCCTTAAACTTTAGGGATATTTTGAAGGGGAAAAAACTGTTTGAAGGAATCAAGGCAAGTACAGGTGAAAGAGTCTTGCTCCTTTTCACGACTAGAAAAATTAGGTTGGACAAGCTTGGCAAAGACCTCACTTATCTTCCTGCTGAAACAGTTGAGGATCATGACGGGAAGTTAACCCGAAAGCCATTTCATTTCATCAAAGCAGAGGAAGACATATCTCCATACATCGCAACTTTGCAGAAAAACCGAGATTTGTATATGGATGGAGTGCTTGCCTCGCCAACAATACCCTTCATTGTCTTCTTCGTTCTGGCGGTTGTGCTACTTCCATTGGGCAATCCTGTCTTATAGATTTTCATATGTCTATTATGAATATGATGAGGAATAAGGTCAACCTAAAAAGGCGGAAATCAGTGAAACAAAAAATTAACAAACAAGGCTGCCAAAGCTGAAATTAGTTCTATAGACATGACATTTTTTGAAGTGACTTCAGTTTTAGTAATCGTCGCGTTCGCAACGCGGAAGCCGCGGGTTGAAATTCCGCTCGGTCTACCATTCATTATTATTTTAGGCTTAAACCCTGTGGTTCGTTGTTGTTTTCGCTGTTTAACCCTTGAAGTCTGTTTATTGCCGTTTTCAAAGCGTTTTCGCAGGTTTTTGAAAGGTTTAATCCCATTTCATGGGGCTAAATTTGCCAATTCTCCGTTCAAATATACCGTTACACTCGATTTTGTGTTCACCGCGTATTCCTCTGCGTGTGATTATGTGGGAATACACATAGGAATAACGGTGAAAAGCCTTGCAACGTTGTCAGATTTCAAATACGAGCCTCACTGTTACTTTATTGCTTTTTTAGGGAATTTTAGCGGGTATTTTAAACATTCAAACCCATTTCATAGGCTAAGTTAGTCAACTCAGGTTTCAATTCTAATGTTTTCATTTGTGTGGTCACCGTTTTGACCTCCATACAAAACTAATGAACAGTTGTGCATACAGGTCAGTCTGTTCCTATTCTGGCGTACATCCTATTTCAGATGGTTTGTTTTATCAAAAGTCTTTAATATGAATACTGTTGATTCAGAACTAACCTGTCTGGGTGGGTACAAGTATGATTGATATTGACGAGGTCTTAGCAAAATATTCGAAAGTTGAGCAACGCGAGTATCAAATTGCCTGTATAAAGGACCTTGTCAATGCTTTTAACGATAAATCCGATATATTGATTGATTTGCCCACTGGTGCTGGAAAAACTATGATTTTTAGCCCTGTAGCTGCCACTGCCAGCGAAAAACAATTGAGAATTCTTGTGCTGACAGCTACAAAACAAGCTCAACGACGTGTCGGTAATGAAATCGACAAATTCTTACTTCAAGGCAAAACAGCCCTCGTATTCGGCATGCAAGAATATAATTGTCCGCTTTTAAAAAGAAGAGCAGAACCTTTGCATTGTAGAGAGCAAAAGGAGCAGTGTAGAAAGTTAAAGATCGAATGCGATGTAATAAAATCGGACAAAGAATATAATGAACGAAGTCTCGTTGTCAGCAATTTTTCTAAGTTTCTGCTTGCAAGAATGGAGAAACCATACGATATCATCATTTTGGATGATTCACACAGCTTTGAAAATAGCAAAGAACAGGCATATCAACTTACAATTCAGGGAGGACCTGCAAAAAACCTTTACGAGGCTAAAATTGGCGAGCCCAAACTTCAGGATTTTCTTACAGATTTTTTGAGCATATACAGCCAAGTCTTTTCACGTTGCATTAATCCGGGGGATTCTTATGGACCCATTAGTCAAGAGTACATTTCACAACTGAGCGCCTTGACTACAACTTATGATATGAACGCATTAGAACAAGACATATCAAAACTGCAATACACAAAAGAAGGAGACATTTATTGGAACATTTATTATTTTGTGACAAGGTGCTCAAAATCAAGCGAGTACCAATTCTTCGTGAGAGTTGACTGGTATGATAAAGAAGATTTCGATTCAAGCGAATTAATTTCTGTAAAAGAGGACATCGGTTTTCTCATTAACAAACGCTTTGGCAATAGCTCAATTGCCTATGCAACTGCAACACCGGGCGACGCTATTAAGCATGCTAACTCATGCTCATTGAGGGAATACAGCGAAGGCGATTTGCAAATAACTCCCTCACGGCAAGTAGTTTATCCCGAAATCGAAAATTGGTTTGAAAAGTTACGGATCTTAGTGGTAACAGATATAGGCGATACAAGAGAAACAGACCCTTTTAACCAAGCTATCGGTCTAACGACAGATATACTTACTAACAGGTCGGAGCGAGCATTAGTTCTATTCAAGAATTATAGAGACCAAAAAAAAGCCAATGATAAACTCACAAAGATTTTTGCTCAAAACAAGCTATTTTTTATTGATTCATCAATTCAAGAATCTGATTTCGTTGAGGATTTAGCAAGTAGGAGTCAAATATCACTTGCCTCTGCCTCGTCAACACTATGGGAAGGAATCAACATCAAAGACCTTAGAATTGCGGTAGTAGTGACTGCACCTTTCATTAGACCGCCCGTTGGAAAAAAGAGCACACATCCGGACGAGCGACGAATGCTAATTAGATTACAGCAGGGTATTGGTAGAATTATCAGAAACCCCTCCGATTTTGGGGTAGCGATACTTATGGATAGTAGATTTGATAAGTATGTGAGAAGACGGGCTTTCGATAAAAGAATGTTCAAGCAAATTCAATTTGTTCAACGTAAAGATGTGTTGCCACTTATTAACGAAACTCTAACAAAAGGTGAGCACTAAGTGTATCATGCAAATGGTTTCGAACTAATAAAAGCAAATGATTTACCCGTTTATACGTATGGAGCTGTAATAAAACCGGAACCGGTAAATCATCCCCAATTTTATCAAATTCTCGGAATATTAGCAAAAAGGTTGATGTACGAACAAAGAACACCAATAGTTTCTATCGAGGGTCTTATTGAATCTCTGCCAACGCCTATTTCAGGACCAATGGAGCATTCGGTCTCTCTTCCAAATGTTGGAGAATTTACAGTATCCCTAAAACTACTTAATGAATCAAAAATCAGTGCTTCCGAATTTGAGAATTACAGCCATTTAATTAATCGCTTAGCTGACGTAGCCTTGACCATTTACTCGAAAGAGTATTATAAATTTCACCCTAAAGCCCCAAACATCCTTAGAGATGAACCTTATTTTGACAAAGGTTTGATTGAAAAGACTGGAATTCTGGATTCCAAGAGCTATTATAGAGGCTTAATGAATCTTAATGGGAAAATAGTCTTTGTTCTGAACAGAGAAACACAGTTAAGGTCTAACAAGAATCTGCTTATTGAGTTAAAGAGCATTAAGAAAGCATTCGAAGAAAAAAACCAAACAGAGATAGACTTCTACAACCCTCCGTCAAACTTTGTGTCATATGCTAATTATTTACTGAAGGGTAAAGCTGCAGACATAGCGCATTCGGCATATCCGGGGCCAAGTATTAAGAAAATCAACGGCATAACTTGGAATTTCAGAGCGGGTGATAAAACGCCTGGGATGAACGACACACCAGCTGAGTATCTGAAAAACACTTATGGGATACAAGACATTGACCTAAAGCAGCCATTAGTTATGTATGAGACGATGGACGGCAAGGTTCGCTACCAAATTCCCCAAATTTTATCGGTAGGTCACAATTTTGAAGATTTAGCAAAACGGATTTCGCGATGGCAAAGAACACAAGTATGGGGAAGTATTCATCCGGATTGCAAAAATCAACTGCATAAAATATTTGACATCATAGTGGAAATAGACAGAAATCTCAGAAAAAACCTTCCCCAGCTTTATCCTAATTTAGTTGAAATCTCAACGAAGACTATCGATGTTTCATCCTTAGTATCTCAACCGCTAGAAATCAAACTGGTGTTCGCTAACAAAGAAATTTCGATAAATCCGCCTTATGACACTATTTTCTATCATAATTACTCAAACAAAGCATTAACCTTTTCAAAAGCTATTCCATCTCCTAAGATATTGGTATGTGTAGAAAAGGAAACTCAAGAAATTACGAATTTCCTTGAGCAACTGTCTGCTGAATATGAACGGCGAACTAACACAGCGATAGGTTATGGACATGCCCCTTTAAAACCAGATGAAACCTACCAATATGCAAACTATGATTTGGTTTTGACCATAGGCTCTGAAAGCGAAGAGGATGAAGAAAGATATTCGTGGTATAAACAAACGTTGCAGAATAAATTTGGAATACCACACCAGAACGTGACCTTAGAAAATGCCGAAGAAAAATCAATCATGCAATTAGTGATGCAAATATGCCTTAAGTTAGGCGGAGAGCCATGGTTATTGCCTAAAAATGAATTACCCCCAATTGTTTCAGTGAATAGTTATCTTAATCCATTTAGCGAAAATAAGTACATTCTAATCTTGGTAGTAGATAATGAGGGCCATATCCTCGAACAATCAGAGCCATTCACTGAAGATAGATTTGATGATGCTCTCAAAACTTTGTTAGACATAAATGACAAGTACAAACGTGTAATTTACTTAACATCTTTTGACAGGTTCGCTTTATTCGATGAATTGAAAAAGAGGCTTGACCAAACATCAAATGAGTACTGCTTTACCCATGTCGTTGATAACTCACCATTTAGATTCTTCGAAACCTTTGCTCCAAGGAAAGCGCCTCTCTTTGGAAAGAATTTGCCAGAACTACCACAATGCCCTGTTGAGGCTTTTGAGAGCGCACCTCAAGGAAGGATACTCAAATCAAACGAAAATACTTACTATTTACTGACCGGGAAAACTATTGAAAAAGATGCGCTCAAAAGGGGTTGCCCAACGCCTATTCAATTCGTAATTGGTGCAAGCAAGGGAACAGGTTGGAACAATGAACTGCTTACCAACCACATTATGGCATTATGCATGATGGGAAGAGCAAGTGGTCACATGACTAGACTACCCATGCCTCTTTACTATCTCCAGTTGCTTGGCTATTACATTAATAAATTCGGAATGCCTGAAAATCCCCTGATAAAGCGAAAGATATTCTATGTCTAAAACTTTGGACTATGAACAATGGCTATCTAATCTACGAGGGTTATCGAAAATATGCCAGCAGTATAACGGTTTCTTACCCGCACAGCTAAAGCTATTGAGAGAGATTTACGATAGTATTACAGTATTTAATGAAAAGGTTGTTACTTTCACTGCACCTCCCGCTTCTGGCAAGACTCATGTAATCGTTTTATCGGCGGTTTATCTATCTCTTCACGGATACAAATCCTGCATTGTTACGCCTAACGGCGAATTATCTGTAGATTTCAAAGAAGAGTTCAAACAAATTACCGCTTCAGATATTGCAATACCCGTTTTGTCAATTCCCGCTTATCGAAAAATCAAGGACACCTTTGATTTTGTGTTAATGGATGAAGCTCACAATTTACGTTCTGCTTTAGAATTGGACAATAAATTGTTGAAATCGTTTCATTTTAAGCAGGGCGATGGATTTTATGAGACCTTGGTGCCTCAAGCAATCAGTAAAAAGTATAGCACTCGAGAGTTAAATATTGAAACAGCTTCTGACGTTTTAAAAAAATTATGTGAAACTGAAGCGTACGTTGACGCAAAACAGATTTTAAAAACGCTAACCCAATGGCGCTGCTATTGTGTTTCATACGGCGACATGTGTGTGCTTAAATTTCTTCAGGCTGACCCTAAAAAAAGAAACATATTGCCAAAAGGAAGATTATTCTTGTTTTCAGCAACCCGCTTGACTGAAGACGAGCTGGGCTTTTACTGCAATATCCCAAAAGACCTTATCAAAACCTTAGGCGAGGACCAGTCTATTTTCACGCCTAAAACCAATGTCAGCTACGGTTATGTTGTTTTTGAAGAAGCTGATAAAGTAAAGATGTCAATGGATTTATTACAAAAAAGTGTCTTAACAACATTGATTCTATTAAATAACAAAAACAATTGCGAGATTTGGGCTTCTGAGTTTAATAAAACATTTCCCGACCGGGTAGTTGTTATTGAGTCTGGTCTTAAACACTCAGAAAGAATAAAAGCCTACAAAAAATTCTTAGAAAAAGAAGGAAATATCCTCATTACTTCATCTAATGTATTCTGGGAGGGCATTAATATTAAACAGTTGAAACTCTTGTTGATTCCCAACATTCCTTTTCCTCAACCTACAATGCTTGAGTTGACAGAAGGAAAAAGCCCTGAATATCAAAAAATAGCCGAGCGAAGGTTAATACAAGGTATTGGAAGAGTTGGTCGTGTTCCAAAATCAAGAGGTATTTGCTTTCTCTTTTTCAAACCCCCTAAATCCTTTGGGTATTTCGTTAAGATTCCTATCGGTGATATCATTAATTTCGTTGCAAAGCATGTAAATTAACTTTAGAACCACTTGCGATATCATAAGTATTTTATCGATAAGACAAAACCCTGAATCGAAAGAGCATCAATATCCAAATTTTCGCACTTTTAACATCGCCACTCGCTTAGAATCGAGTAAAATTTCTCCAATGTTTGTCCTACACGATAATTGCGTGAGGGTTTGCGATAGGTGAAGTACGTTAACAAAATCTATGATGCCCTTTTCCATGGAAAGTATGATTACTCAATTTTTCGGACTTTTAACACGTTGGTGCATTCGAAAGCGAGTAAACTTTCTGCGAACGCTGGCCTCTACGATACCTACGCGGAGTACGCTTTACCAGCTGTAAACGCTATTTTGGTTATGCGTTTTATCGTTATCGGCAATTTTTGACAAAAAGGCTTCAGAGAGTATTTTTGACAACGCTTCATTCAGCGTTAACCGTTCTAGCCTTGTTCTAATACGCTTTTTTCCAGCAGTTGGTGGTAGAACTTCTTCACAGTCTCTTTCAGAGTCTCCTCATCGCCTACGCCTGAGCAAATCAGTTTACCAGTTAGGAAAACAAGGAACGTCGCTTTTGATTCGCTCATGTTGTATACTGCAGCGGGGAACTTGCTCGGCTCGTAAACCGCCGTTTCAAATTGTTTAGTGAACTGTTCCAAGGACAATGATGCGCCAGTTATGTTTACGGAGGCGACAATGTTCTTTACACCGCATTCGAAATTGCAGTTGGCTGAAACCAAATCTTTTGCTTGAAGCACACGTAAGAAGCTGGCAACCGCTTCTCTGCTTTTTACTTCAGACTTTGTCCCAGTACAGACAAATTTTCCGTTTCTAAAAAGCAAAAACGTTGCAGAAAGCACTTTCAGCTTGAAGACTAACCCTGGAAACCTTTTCCAACTGCACTTGGAGCCTTCCAACTTTGAATGAGCAACGTTAAGGTCGACTCCTTCACTGAAAGAACCAGTCATCACAATGTTCTGAATGGTAATCTCCACTTCAAACAAACTTTACACCCGAAATAAGGGTCGCTGAGGCTTTAAAAAGCCGAGAAAAGCACTCCGTCAAAGCTCAGGTTTTACATACGCAACTGAGTGTTGGAACCTAAGCCGACTTCATGGTTTTTGCCAGTTCTTCAAGAAACTTTCTGCCCGCATCACATTCATTTTGGTCCTCACTCTGGCCACTTTGCGTGTTCGCAGGAGTAGTCGTTTTCTTCTCATCTTCCGGATTGACACCAACTCGACTCGCTTGGCTAGGACTTGCTTCTTGTTCAGCGACTTTAAGCCCCTCTTCACCCCACTCAACATCAGACACGGCGAGTTCGCTCCAACATCCACGACATATAGGAAGCCTGTCAGCGCCGACTTGAATGTACACAACAACGTCGCTGCTTTCGCAGTCTGATTTCAAAGGGTTGTGACATAGTTCGACCAAGTTCTACACGCTCAGAAACTCGTTCTTTCAGCCTTTTTTAAAAGAACAAAACACCGACATCTGAGAACCGGAGGCTTCACAAGCTGAGCACCCAAAACGAAAATACAAAGACACCGAACAGAGGAAGACTCCACGTACTAGGCATCGACGCCGAAACAGACCCAGCCATCGGACAGAAACTAAAGCGCGGCATCTACTCCGCAGACCGAATTCACTCCCTGGTCATGGGTTTTCCAGGCTGCGGCAAAACCCGCTTCCTCCTCTCCCTCATAAAACAGCACATAGACAACGACGAAGGCTGCATGGTCCTCGACTCACACCGGGACCTAGCACTTTTGGTTTTGTCGCACGTTCCACCGGAAAAATGGGACCGCGTAATCTACATCAACCCCTGGTCCGCCTTCGATGACAAATACGACAACCGCGTCGTCCAAATCAACTTCTTAGAATGCAAGGATCCACGCGACCGAGACGTCGTAGCAAGAATGTTCATGGACACCCTGGAAAAAATCTATGAAAGATGGTGGGGCCCACGCCTCGACATGATACTACTCAACGCACTTTACCTGCTGATGGAAAAGGAGTCAGCCAAACTTCCTGACCTCTACAAGATCCTCGCAGACAAGGAGTTCAGGGAAATGCTGCTCGCAAAATGCCAAGACAACAACGTCAAGCTTTTCTGGGAACAACAATACGAAAAGATGCCCAAAGACGCCTCAGTAGCTGTCCTCACCAAAATATACCGACTTGTCCAAGAACGAATAATCGTCCCCATGTTCATGGCGGAGAAAAGCTGCGTAGACTTCAGAAAAGCCATGGACCAACGCAAAATCCTCATCATCGACCTCCCCGAAGGCAAAGTCACAACAGACATCGCCAACTTCGTGGGCAGCCTCATCCTCTCAAGAATCTACATAGCAGGAATGAGCAGAGAAGACACCCCAGAAGAAGAACGCCCACCCTTCTTCGTATACATTGATGAAGCCTACCGATATACAACCAAAAGCATTCCAGAGACGCTGCAGTCTTTGCGCAAATTCAAAGTCTTCATGACGCTCGCAAGCCAGTACCTTGAACAGTACCGCAAAGACATCCAAGAAGCCATTCCCCAAACATGCGAAACAGTAATTTCCTTTAGAGTCGGCGAAGACACCGCTAAAACCCTCGAAAAATTCTTCCCAAAAGAATTTGGCTACCAAACCCTCATGAGCTTACCAAGGCACCTATTCTTCGTTTCAACGCCTTTCTGCGGAAACCGCGAATACCAAGTTCTCGAAACACTAGACTACGGAACCGGACCTAGCGAGCCTGATGCAGTGATAAGGAAAAGTCTCGAAAGATACGGGCGACACATAAACATTGAGGACATATTGGGAGAAGTAAAAAAGAAGTCAAACCAAAGAGAGTTCTTAGACTGGCCTGTGACACCCGCCGAATGGACGGTGCTTCTACAAATAAGATGGTCAGGCGGCCAGATGGACCAGGAAACGATTCTCAAGCAACTCGTGTTCGACCAATGTAAGGCTAAGCCAAATGCCCTCACAGATATTTGGGTTTTAAACGCCCTCAAAAACCTCGCAGTTGACACCGTGAAGAGAAACGCGTGGTTAGCTTTCAAAGACGAAACAGTGAGGCAGTGGCGCGAAGAAGCTTACGCATACGGCAAGAGAGAAGTGAAAGCACAAGAGGAACGAACTAGAACTTGGCGGCTCATCTTAGACGACAAGACCGCCAAGCGATTTCTTGAACCACAGTTCAAAGGCGACAAAGCAGGCGACGCTAAACACATCCAAGCAATAATCGCGCAGCGCAAAACTTACTGGCTTAACGGTTGGATCACGCGAGTTGACACTGGCGAAACCGACGAAAGCGTCGCTGACCTCTATGTCACGCCTACCTTGCCAGCACCTGACGTTGAAGGCGCAAAAGGCTACATAGACCCACAACACTGGGACTACGAACGCTCCTTCGCAGTCGAGGTTGAAAGTTATCCGGAGAAACACTGGGACCGAGTGAAAAGCAACTACGAAAGAAACAAGAAAATGCACTTTCCCACAGTATTCGTAGTTTTCTCCGAAGAGCTTGAAGCCGCAATGAAGAAGAAGCTTGAGGAGTGGGGAGCCACAGTCGTGACCAACTCTGTAGGATTTGAGCCAGGTCATCCGGAGATGGCTACTGTTGACGTGATCAAAACTCAAGGTGGACCAACGGAGAAATCTGCTGAAACGCAACAGGCTTGTGAGAAGGCGAGTAACGAAAGAAGTGAGAGGGAACAGAAGCAGCCAGTGGAGTCAGAACAAACACAGGGCAAGGAGCTGGTGGTTGAAAACCAGGATGAACCAAAAGGGGAAGTCGGTGCGCCTCAGAGTGAAGTAGACACGGGACATAAAGAAACAGAAGAAAACTTCAGAGAACAAGTTGAAGATGAGAGGCCGCCAGCTGAAAAGCAGAAGACATCTATAGAAAAATCCAAAGCAGCGGGCATTGAAAGAATTAGCGAGAAGGACAAAGCCGAAGCGTTACTTGAGTTGCTAACGACCCTAAAGGGCTTCGAGTTGATCACACGGGACAACGACGGGAAAACCCAGCTTATCGGGTTGAAAACGGTGAGAGGAAAAACTATCGAGATTAATTTGGGAGGAAGCAACGAGTTCGCTGAGGCAGTAAAAACACTGTCTGCAAAGCTGGAAAAGGCGCCGGAGGTAACGCCGCAGCAAGCAGAGAAACCAATCGAAAGGCCTTTGGTTGGATCCTCACTAGACAATAAAATAGAAACGACTCCTCCACTAATCGAAAAAACTGAAGGCAACCGCATAGAACAGACTAAGGCTGAAGTTGACAGAGAGAGCTTAATCCACGAACTTGCCCACTTGAGCTGGTGGTTCACTCTTAGAAAAAGCGGAGAAAAAAACTACCTCTACGCAAGAATGGGGAAAAACGAAGCTAGAAGCCTTGGTGCCTTTGATGACGAGGCAAAGCGCATTATTGAGAAATTCGGGCTTAAGGTCAAAGGCTTCAACGAATAACCTTTCAATCTTTTTCCATTTTTCGGCTTTAAATATTCTCGTGCGATAGCGCGGTCGTATCCTGTTGTGGAACAAACCTTTGTCTGAAAAGACTGCTGGCCGGCGTCAAGGCGATGATCCAGTACTGGGGAAAACATGGTAAAAACGGGCAAACCACAAAATTGTCCGCTCAAACAAGCAGCATATTTCATCTCACTTTTTAGAAAGACGGACAAAACTTGACGGACAAAACCAAAAAACAGCCAAAACCCCTCATTTTTGACGGACAAACGACGGACAAAACCAACAAGACAAACAACCAACTAAAAATTGACGGACAATTTACGGACAAATGACGGACAAACCGCAGACGACGGACAAAAACGACGGACAAAGAATCCAAAAACGACGGACAAAAATCGCAAACGACGATTTGAGAAAAAACATGTCCCCATGTGAAAATTAGCCCAGCGTCCTCACGCAACAACTGTTGCAACTGTCATTTTTCTGAATCAAACCCCCGTCTAACGGAGACCCTAAACCTTGGTCACTGACCAGCGAGAGGCCCACAGCAGGCACAAAAAAAGGAGGAGTCTATATGAAAAACCATTTTTCGAGAATTGTCCTACCACCCAAAAAATACGTGATTCAAGGAATAATGAAACCCGAATTCAAACCCAAACGAACAAAACCACTAGAACAAACCAACCCAAAAACCAAACGAGAAACGAAACACCAAATCTGTGCCACATGCGATTTCCACGATAAAGAATGCGGACGCTGCCTAATCAAGCAACTCGGAAGCAACTGCCCCTACACCAACGGCGGAAACGGCTACGTTTCGTTCAACCAGATTTAGATGGAGGTGGCATATTTGAAATTAGACACAATAGAGAAAAGACTAGACTTAGCCTACGAGATGCGAATATGCGAGCTAGAACCCATAACCCCACACCTTATCGGACCACCCGGAGTGGGAAAATCCACCATAGTGCGAGAATACGCTGAAAGAAAAGCCAAGCAACTCCAAAAACAATTCGTTGACTTCGACACACTGACACCCGAAGACGTCGAAAGACTGCTAAAGACACCTGACAAATACTACGTGTTCGCAGACAAACGCTTAACAGGACTGGACCCAGTCGACATCTCAGGCATACCAAGAATAGTTAACGAATCCAAATACGTCATGTTCCTGCCATTAGCGCTAGCAAAGCTTCTCAGCAAATCCGCAGGGCTCTTATTCCTAGACGAGTTCCTAAACGAAAACCGCCCAAACATGATAGCTCAAGTCTACAAGATAGTCCGAGACTACAAAATAGGCGACATAGCCCTAAACAAACAAACTCTGGTCGTAGCCGCTTCAAACTCAGCGGAACACAGCAGCATCTCAAACAGCATCCCAAAGCCACTCAGAGACCGCTTCGACTTCATAGAAGCCGAACCACCAACGGTGGAGAGCTGGATCGAATGGATGGATAAACGCTATACTGGAGCGTGGGACCGAAATGTACTCGCATACCTACACTGGAGACCAAGCGACTTCTTAGCAAACACCAACGACACAGTCGAAGACAACGGATACGAACCCCCAGCAACCCCAAGAGGATGGTCATACGTCAGCTTAGCCTTCACAAAAGTGAAAGACGAAGAAATGCGAGCCAGCGTAGCCAAAGGCAAGCTTGGAAGAGTCGGCGACACATTACTCGCATTCTTGGCAAACAAGGTCCCACCATTCGAAGAACTCATAGCACAGCCCCAAGTCATCACAAGCTTCAATATTGAACAGAAATACTTGGCAGCCTTGACCGTTGCTGAAGCCATAACTAAAACAGCCCAGAACATCGAGAAAGCGAAGAAGTTCTTGTTTTATGTTTCAGGGCAAGACGACAGAGAACTCATATCCGCCATGTTTGCTTTCCTTCCAAAACAACGCCGGCGCGAAGTATTCGTAGCAGTAAAAGACAACCCCAAGATCCTCAAGGTTCTCGAACTCACAGGACAAGCACTACTCTAAAACGAGGTTGGTGAAGAGAAATGGAAAAGATTCAGTTCAGAGCCGTCCCTATTTCTGAAGTAACAGCTTGCCCCAGCCAACGCCTTGATCCTGAACACTACCTGCCAACGCATCGAACCTGGGAATGCATGCACGCGGACAAACTGCGGACAAAAGGAGCGCTTGTGAAAGCTTGGCTTACCGACAAAATAACAACCGAGCAATTTCTGCTAGCCATGAAATACGTGAAATAATTTTTGACAGGGAAATTTAGGGGTGAATGAAAATGGATGAAAATCTAAGCATGAGAGAAATCTTGACAGGACATGAACATACCAGACAAAGAGGAACTAACATGACAACTATCGATGGATTCCAGCATCTAAAATTTAGCGACATCGACCACTACAAGAAAGCGTTAGAACTAGCCGAAAAGCTTGGCGGCGAAGCATCAGCCAGTTTCAAGAGCAATTTTGAGTGCCTTGAACGGATATGTACAAGGCAAGACGAAAACGCCGAAGTCCACCCTGACTGCACGCAACATAGCTTTTACTTCAGAATGTACCAAAAAGACGGTTCACTTTCAATGGATGGCGGCATAATCATGCACGGCGTGGGCAACTCATACAGCATAGAACTGTGCCCAAAAACAGGCGTATACTGGTCAACGCACACTTGAGGAGGCTACCAAATTGGATGTAACAAGAATCAAAAACGACATTCGTGACGTCAGAATCTTTACGGGCAGGTACTTTCCATTTGTTGTCATACCGCTAAGCTACGCAAGAATCATTGCATCAGAGTATGCCCCAACTGCAGGCGTCGATGGAAAAGGCACCATGATAGTCAACCCAGCGTGGTGGACCGGCTTGGATATTGAATCTAAACGGTACGTGACAATTCATGAGTGTTTACACATTTGTCTTTGTCATCCGTTTAGGTCGAAGGGATTCAACAGGGAAGCCTACAACATCGCAGCCGACGGAAAAGTAAATCATGCGATAACACAAGCAAACGTCTCAGGTGTGGACTTCAAACATGACGGTTTAGTTACGCTAAACACGCTAGCCACCATAACGCGCCTTAGAGTCGAAGACCTGGAGAAGATGAGCACCGAGGAAATAGTGAAACTTCTAGAAAACTGCGGACCCCCGAGCGGAAGTGAAAAAGGTCAATCAGGAAGCCAAGATAGCTTCGGAGACGATCTACTCAACGGAGAAGTTGACGGCGAAATAGTTCAGGAAGGAGACAAAAGCGTAACCTTACCCAAGACTGAAGAAGACCTCAAACACGCTTGGAAACAACTTTGCGAAAAAGCAAAAGCCTTTGCAAAACAAGCCGGAACAATGCCCGCTTCTCTGGAGAGAATAGTCGACGAAATACTGGAAGTTAAGCCTCCATGGCAGGTAACCGTCAGATTTGGCTTACGTAACAGTTCAACCTTTGACTCAAGCTTTGCTTACCCGAACCGCAGAAACGACGACCTACCAGGCCCGCTGGGATATGCCCGAACAGTCTGGTGCCTCATAGACACTTCAGGAAGCATAGACCATGAAGAACTCAGCTATTTCCTTGGCATCGCAAAACACGAATCGAGAAACGCATCGCTGCGAGTGATCAGCTGGGACGCCCAAGCCTACGATGTGTTGAAAGCCGAGAGACCGAGCGAAGTGGCGAGAAAAGTAGCTGCGAAGATGAAGGGCGGCGGCGGAACAGTATGCCTGCCAGTGCTTCAGAGAGTCCACAAATTGATGAACGCAGGTGATGCGGTAATAATGCTTTCAGACGGCGACGTTTTTGACGCTGGCAAGTCAGAAACACAGGAATGGTTCCGAAAAGTTGCTGCAAAATCAAGCTTCGCCATGATAGGTTACACCCATAAACCCTTAGAGGCACCTGGCTTCGCCACAGCGTCCATAAACTTCGGGAAGACACTGGCGAACTAAAATTCAGTTGAAAACTTTTTCGAGGTGAAAGAATGAAGATGGATGATGAGTTTTGCGTGTTCAAATTCAGGCCAAGCAGCCACAGCGACGATTTCACCATAATAGCGACTTATCAAACGGTAGAAGACACTGGAAAAGCGACGGATGCGTTGAATAAGCTCCTGAAGGACATGGAGGAACACCCTGAAAGTTATGATACGGATTGGTCGCCTGATGAAGCTCACGTTTCGGCTTCGGGCAATCAGGTAAATTTTGAAGTCTACAGTGCAGGCTACATCGATGATGTGGAATCTGTTGTCAGAAAAGCAGCCAACCCGGAAAAGGTGGAGTGCTACACTAACTACCAAGAACTGACGATCACGGTGAAGGTTCCCAAAGGGCTAACGACTGAAACTGCGATGCTGGTACTGGAAAAAGAAGAAGCTGAAGCCATAAAATGGTTCACAGAAACCATTGGGTCTCCGAAGATAGCTGAAGACGAAGATGGCGAGCAAACGCTTGAATGGTTCTACAATGGCGACGAAATCTACTGGGATGGCTGTTTGTCCATAGGATTCGAGTTCAGAGTCGACGAGAAAGAAAACTGGACCGTAGAGGAGTAACCGGAGGTGGCAACAATTGATGGCAAAAGCAAAAAGGATTCTGACGACACCTGAAGGAACGTTTATCCATTACAGAGATTCGGGAATGTGCGCCTTCACCCACAAACTGAAATCCGAACGCTGGATCAAACCGCTGTATGCTCAAATAGCAGTCACAGAAAAATGCGACATGAATCCTCCGTGTCCTTGGTGCTACGCAGAAGCATCCCCTAACAAATGCAGACTATGGGAAGTAGATGAACTCATGAAGCTGGTTAAATTTCTGGACTCTTGGGACGGCGGCTTACTCGGCGTTGCCTACGGAGGCGGAGAACCATTCACCCACCCCGACATAGTTGAAATCGTAAAAAGAACTTGGAACGAGACCAACCTTGATGTTTCATTGACAACAAACGGATTCGCTGTTTCACCCGACACATTAGCGGCAATAGAAGGTTACGTGGGCGAGGTCAGAGTAAGCATATACGACCCAAGCAACTGCAGGCTCCTCGAAAAGTTCCTAAACCGAAGATTCGACATAGGCGTGAACCTACTCTTAATGATGGAGGGAATTTCTAACATAGAAAACACTGTTGAAACCTGCGTTGAAATGGGAATTCGAGACTTCCTAATCAATTCTTTAAGACCTGCTGGCAGAGCCAACAACTGCAAAGACAAGGAGCCGACCATGGACGATTACCTGCAACTCGCAAAGCTTGTCGAAAAATTCAGGAACAAAGCACAATTCAAAGTAAGCCCCAGAACAGCTGAAACGCTCCAAAAGTACACAAAACTGCACTTTATCCCCTTCACAAACCAAGCTAGAGGAAGAATCATGGCCATAACCGCCGACAAAAAAGTTAAGCCATCAAGCATGTCAACCGAAGCATACCCTTTCAACGAACCAGAAGAAACTGCCGCCATATACATAAACAAAATCGTCCGGTAATTCGAAAGAAGAAAACAATCGTTTTTTGAACCAATCTCACAAGCGATAGCAGACGCTCTAAATTAAAAATTAGTTTTCGAGGAGGTGAACATATGGAAAATTGCATAAGAAAAGCAAGAATGGGAAACGAAGAGCTAAGAATCGTGCTCGATGAGTGCGAAGAATCTCCAAGAGAATGGGACAACCTGGGGAAAATAGTTTGTTGGCACAAACGCTATCTGATGCCGCAAGAGGGACCGCAAAAATTTGACACCCCAGAAGACTTCAACAATTACCTCAAAGAAATAGGCTACAAAGCGTTAATCCTGCCAATATTCATGTACGACCACTCCGGCGTAAGCATAAGCACCAGCGGCAACCAATACCCATTCAACGATTACTGGGACGCTGGACAAATCGGCTACATCTACGTAACCTATGAAGACATAAGAAAAGAATACAGTGTTAAGCGTATTAGCAAAGAGACCATGCAAAAAGCCAAAAACGTGCTGCTCGGCGAAGTAGAAACATACGACCAGTTCCTGCGCGGGGACGTCTACGGGTTTGTGCTTGTCGGCTTAGAAAAATGCAATCATGGAGTAGAACACGAAAACCCCATAGATTCATGTTACGGCTTCTATGGCAACGATGCAACCAAAAACGGCATGCTGGAACACTTAGACGCAAAATGGAAAAAGGCCGAATGGGAAAACTAGAGCGCTTAATGCTTCTATTTTTGTCAGAAGCAGAAATCAGGTTTTCCCCATAGTTTGTTGAAGAAAGCAACAGTTTTTTGATGGCTACTGACATTTTCTCAGACCCTACTTTCTTTCATTTCCCCATTTTTCGGGTTTAGGTTAGATGACAGGTCGTTTCGGACACGCAACTGCGTATTCCGAACTAAACCTGGGCTTCAAGAGCGAGGCGAGGGAGCTACACGGCCCAGGAGAACTCGCCAAAAACAAAACGGAGATGACATGTTATGAGTAAAGGAAAAGTGATAATCAGCGGTTTCTTGATAGATCTTGATGTCCCTTCTGAAGAAAGACTTGCCGCACACGTCGATTTAACTGGATTAGACGGCTACCGCCACATTGACTGGATCGGGTCACTTCAAGATCTTTTGAGAAATGTCGATGCGGAATATCGAAAAGAAAAACTAGGCAAAGAAGAGAAATCTGGAGACCGAGAGCTGCACCGAGGACGAAGCGTAAGAGTCCGCTACGTCAAGGACATACAAGGCCAACAACGCAAAGTGGCAAGTTTCCAGCCGTACCCAAGCTTGCTAGTGAACCACCTCAAAGAGTTAAGACGCAAAGTCTACGACGCCCTCAACGAAAACTGCCTAATCCTGCAAGAGGAAAAGGTCGGTCGGATGAAGCGGAAACTATACTTTCTGCCCGCCAACCTTGCAGCCGAGATAATGCTACGGGTAGAAGAGCTCAACAACATACTTGAAGGGCTAAAGGTCGACGTAAAAGAGTTTGAAGGAAGCAAAAGATTCGAGGCTATCAAGGATCATATTAAAGAAACCGGCTTCGAGTTGAACAGCTTCCACGCGGACTTATCAGCCATAAAGATTTCTCCAGTGCCCCTAAGCCTCTCAAGAGACTTCTTCGAACAGTACTTGGAGGAGGAAAAGGGAAAGGCCATCACAGAAGTCAACGAAAAGAAGAACCAAGCTCTGACAGAAGTTGACGAAAACAAGAGACGCGGCTTATCTGCCCTAGAAAAAGAGGTCCGACGAAAACGCGAGGAGATGCTTGAGGCACTAAAACATGATTTGCAGAAGAAATTTGCATCCACAATCACGTTGGCTGAGGAAGCTGTTAAATCAATTTTGAGAGGTGGCAAAACAGGAAGCAGAACCGCCGCAAAACGTTATGACAAGTTCATTGAACTCGTTGAAAGCGTGGGCGTAGAATACGATGCAAAACCTTTCAAAGCCTTAAGCGAAGTCTTCTCAGCTGCAGGGTCAAAAGACAACAACGCCTTAACATGCGCAGTTGGGGAGCTGGCAGAAAGCCTCGGCTTAGCAGCCACCGGAGATCCAGCAAGAGACATCGAGTTAGCTGCTAAGGCGGCTCGCGGAGAGTCACTTATGCTCTTCACTATAGAATAGGAGGTGAGATTGTGAGTTTTGAGGATGTTTCTCAGGCACTAAACAAACTTGTTGCAACAGTCACTGATGTTTACCGGGGCTACTGGCAGCACGCAATGGTCGAAGCCGTTTTCTCTGGGCTTCTAATGGGCGAACCAGTTCTACTCATAGGCTCGCATGGCGTCATGAAAACCAGCATGGCCAACTTCGTGGGCAGCCTATTCGATAAACCAGTTGTAACCGTTAAGGAGACCTTTCGTTCAAGAAGCAGCCTAGAGAAGTACTTCGAGGACATAGGCTCCCAACTAAAGATAAACCCAGAAAACCTGACGAGGAACTTAGTAGATGGCATTGACGTCCAATACCAACAGACAGGAGATGCACTAACAGCCAAAGTTGAGATTGACGTAGTAAAGCACTCAGACGCAGCAAAGCTCGCGGAAACCACTAGAAAGCCAATCAAAGTGTTCAGCATGCAAGTCAACGACCAAATGGACCCAGAAGACATTCTAGGCTACGGCGTAGACCACCCCGCCATTTTGGGAATGAAGCCACCTCACGCCGTCAAATCCGGAAGAGTTGCAGGCGCAGACTACGTAATTTTAGACGAGATTTTCGGGGCAACTCGCTTGCTTTCAAAGCTACACCATGTCCTAAACGAAAAAGTAGTAGATACGACCGTCGGATCAATCGAGGCCAAGCCGTTAAGCATTATGCTTTGCACGAATCCGCTAAACGAGTTCTATCAGACCAACATGAAGATAATCAACGTAGCTAGCACAGATAGATACGCTTTGTCTGCCAGGAGCCTTCCTCCAAGCGCCCAAGAAATCTTGTTCATGGCTGAACGATGGAAGCATTTGAAGCTGAAAAAGACTGCACCAGTTGAACTCATTTACGAGGCAAGAAAATTCATGGACGAAGTGAAAATACCCGAAGAGTACATGGTGTTCAGTTTGGGGTTGATCTCCCACCTGAGCCGCTGCTACTTTAGCGTTTCAACCGGAACAAGAGCTGACGAGAGCAAAGACCCGTTCGAAGCTGAAAGAGACTGCTCGCTATGCATTTACGGGCGCAATTACCCATGCGGACTAGCCAATGTGGGCAAAGTCAGAGCCATCGTAAGGCTGCAGCAGGCAGTGAAAGCGCATGCATTGCTTAACATGAGACGCGAAGCCGACGAATCAGACCTGGCTTATGCTCTGCTTCATGTTCTGCCACACCGATTGTCATGGAACAACAGCGAGTTCTTGGCTGAGCAAGGCAGCATATTCACAGCAACCAAAACGTTAGTCGAGAAATACGCAAGTATTTTCGCTTCTCAACACGCCCAAATAATGAAAGTCGAGGAACTCATCAAGAAGCCAAATGCAAAACACGCAACGGAACTGAAAATCACCTTCAGGGATGCACCTGTGGCAAGAGCAATCCTAGACGAAATTGTAGACATGATGAAGGAGTCAGCCAAGAAGAAAGGCGACACTGCAACTCTCGAAGCTTTAGAGTCGAAGCTCAACATCGAAGACGCCATTAAAGCGTTAAGAAGCAAACGCAACGAGGCTGTTTAACATAACTCGATAAAACTGCGAGAAAACGACGGAAAGATCCGAAAACGCAAATTTCAATTTCTAAAGTGAGGTGATCAAAAATGGATGGAACACTTTATGAGGCTTTCGACGAAGTCATGGGTTCGTTTACGCCTGTGCCGCCGCCGCTGAAACTTCAGGTTGACGACAAGGCTCCAACATTTGCTGTGAACCTTTCGCAAATGCTCGTCAAAGCGCCACGCTACTGGAATGAACTGAAACACGTAAAAGAACTGATCGGGCATGAACTAAAACACGCCGCAGGAGATGGCTTACCTTACACTTATAGAAACGCTCTGATGCACGAAGCCAGAATTATGAAGGACCTCGATATCGACATTAGAACAGCAAAGGGTATCCTGAACATAGTTTACGACGTTGTTGTCGACTTGAGAGTCGCAAAAGAAGGGTTAGATGCTAAGGGGATGTGTATTGAGTGGCTTGACCGATTCCCAGTTAATCCTCAAGCCGAAGGGTCCAGCTACCACCTGCTCCAAATAGTCTACAAAGACCTCTTTGGAACCCAGCTTAAGGAAACGGAATATGAGAAGCAGCTCAGGCAGACAGCCGATTTTGAAAATTTGAAAGACATCATGAAAGAATTGGCCTCGGGGACCGAGAACAATGACTCACAAACCACCGAACTGGTGGCTGCAGCAGCTGCTTTAGTGGCGAAGCTTTCAAGGACCGAGCCGCCCCAAAACGACTCACAAAACGAAAAGCAACCTGGCGATGTTAACTTTGACATGGGAGATCCAAATGTTAGGGCAGACGCAGCCGAGATAGGTTTGGACGCAGGTTTAAGCAATCAGCAACTTGCCGATCTCTTGGGCGTGGACGAAGACGAACTTGACCGAGCGTTAAGAGATGCAGCTGAAGACAAGGTCAGAACGGCATTATGGACAAAACTGTTGGGCTTCAAAGGAATCTTCTCAAACAAATCCAAGCTGGAAATAAAGGAGCCAATGAGCCAAAGGTGGAAGCCATACTCGAAACGACTTGACCCATCAAGCACTATTAAGTCGCCAGATGACCCCAGAAAATGGCGCGAAGAATACGCGGAAACAGTCTTGACGGTTGAGCAGGAAGGCGAATCAGGAGGCTTCACAAAACTCGTAATGCTAATCGATTGCTCAGGAAGCACAATTGCACCCTACGGCAACAAGGCAGTTCTAGGATACATCAAGGACGCGGCTTACAGCCTCATAGCTTACGCGAAACAGTTCAGACTTCCAATAGCCTCCATAGCATTCAGCAGTACCGCTTGGATCCTTGCCAGCGAATCAAAAGACTACGTTGAACACGCAAGAAAGATTTTCATGCTTAAGCCACTTGACTCAACAAACTTGGAAAGCGCAGTGCAACTCACGGCAAGGCTCAAACCAGAGAAAGCTTTAGTCGCGCTCCTCACAGACGGCTTCGTATCGCAGCAGGACCTTCAACGCCTTGCAGAGCAAACACAAGCAAACAAAGTTGTAGCGGCAGTTGTTAGCGTAGAGACATGCGGAGTGAAAAACATGGAGACAGTCAGGGACAGAGTTCAGCTATTCATCGTCAAGCCAGATGAAGCCGGAAAAACAATCATCTCAGCTTTACCCTGATCAAGACGTGCCTGACAAATTTTCCTTTTAGTCTTGGGCTTTAAAGCCTCAGACTATTCTCAAAAATTGAAGTGGAGGTGGATTCTATGGCCGAGATTTCATTCAAGTTTGAAGAGAAGTTCATCACCTACCTGAAAAGCATAGGTGCAAGATGGGACCCGCAGGCAAAGGTTTGGGCGGTGCCTGAAGGCAGCGTTTCAGAAGTTGAAGCGAAAGCCAAAGAACTAAACGTTCAAAAACTCAAAATAGACCGCAAACAGGCTGCTGCAGCCCAAGCTCCGAAACCAGTTGAGGGCGTAATCAGAATGAGAAAGAGCAAAGACGGCAGATTCGTGCTAATTTCAATGAACCTGATCGCTTTCACTGAAGACGTGAAACAGATGCTTTATGGCGAAAGACAAAACGTCCGATTCAAAGTATTGCCACCTAAACCCATACAACAACAGCAGCAAATCGTAAGCTAGAAATAGTGTATTAGAGCGCATTTAGCGGCGCCACTGTTCCATTATTTTCCCCCTTTGTTTGATAGCAGCTTAGTTTAGAACATAGTTTTCAATTTGGAGGTGTTTTGATGAATTATGAAGCAAATAGAGTAGATGTTAGAAAGCCCTCTGCAGGGAAAATATCCGATGGAATTTGTTGTGTTAATTCTCAAACGATAGGAGGAGGTGACTAGCATGTGTTTAGCTAAAGAGTTTTGGGAAGGAAAGCCGTGTTGGAAAGGCTACAGAAAACATACTCCCAGAGACAGAGTAGCTGTTGAAGACGAAGCAGTAAGGTATCTCTTATGGGGCAACCAAGTCGCAACTTGGAACAAAAAGAACAACACCCTAATGATTGACGACTGCGGCTGGAAGACCTGGCTCACTTTCAACAGATTGAACGCCATCTTGGGCGAAACACCCGCGTTCATCCACAGCGAACGAGGAAGATTCTACATCCGCGATTCAAAAAGAGAAGCAGATTACCTTTGGGAAGGAAGCCACCAGATAAAGCTGGAACCTTTCGAAATTACGCCTCGCACACCAAGAAAGATCAACAAGAAAGTCTCAAGGGCACTCAGAAACTACTACGCAAAAGCGATCGAGCTCATGGAGAAACGCAAGAGATTAATCACATCTACATTGGACGGCACCGCATGTCTCTTCCCGAGAAGATGGTATGGCAGCCGATTTTCAATGTCGGTACTAAGCCTATACGTGCGCGGCGACAACGTCAAAGCCTACACCGGACGCATTGCAAACTCAAAGATTTACTCTGCCTTCATGAAGAACGACGCCGCTTCACTTACTGGCTACCTTGTCGAAAACGGCTCTAAGCTTGAGGAATCCGAAACACTCCCAGCGCTCGAAAGATTTGACGTCGATGTGAAAACCTTGCCCGAAACAGTGGTACAGCAAATAGCGTTGATGAAGCTTCTGGAGGCTTAGAAAAATGGGTGAAAACCTAATTACAGTACCCTTCAATTTTGACGGGGAAACTCTCTCAAGAGGAAATGTGAAATTCAGCGTAGACAGATGCGATGTCGAAGGAATAGCATTCTACGTCCCACCGCAGTACGGCTTATTGCTATTGAAGGAAGAGACAAAAGCTGAAGCTGAAAAACTGCTCAAAGAGCTTACGGCAACATCGACCAACAGCGATATTCAGAAAGACCTGCTTAAAGAAGCATGCGAGAAAGGATTCAAAATCGTTTGGCTCAAACTGCAACAATACAAACAGCACGTGCCAAATAGCGAACCGAAGTTCTACGCTGAACTCAGCTACGACAAAAGCATAGACAAAAGTCGCATATCGCTGGTGAGTGCAGAAAAGGCGTTGCTTTTCTATAAAGCAGAAGACCTTGATTCGACTCTCTCGCAATTGCCCCCGAATGTCTACGATTGCTCAAAAGAATACACAAGATACGACATGAACTTGGCGAGATATCGCTGGTTAAATGGTCGCGAAAAAGAATTCATCAAATTCGTGGAAGAACTGAGCCGATACAGTGATTACATAAGGGGCGATGCAGGAGACGTATGCTTCAAAAGATTTTTCGAGAACACGGCCGAAGCCTACGAGTTGCTGAAACAGATACGGGACAAAGCAAGCTGCCGGGAAAGCAGGGACCAATTGTTCAGGACCCTTGAAACTAAAAAGTTCTTAGAATTCTCGGAAGGGCTGTTTGTGCGGGATTACTGGTCTACCTACTATGTTTCCAAGAACGGCGAAGTGTACAAGCTTGACTACAGAAAAAAAGTTGACGAAAGGGAAGCAATCTTCAGGGCATACGAGAAAGGTAAGGTCCCAACTAAACTCGAAGAGGTCGAGAAAGAAAACGTGCTGAGAGAAATAGCAGAGATTGTCGGAAAGGTAAGACCTGAACTTGCCTTCATAATTCTCCCGTAAGGCGGAGGCGAAAGTCTTGAGCCTGAAAACAGAAATCATGTACCGAATTCTCGCGCCGTACGTTGACAAACTCGCCGAATCCCTACTTAAAGCAGACATAAACTTCGAAGAGGCAACACTGGAAAGCATCGCAGAAATAATCTGCTTCAAAGTCGAGTTGACCATCCGCCAAATGACCCACGAACTTAATGCCAAAATGCAAAACGGAGAACTCAACACCCTGCGACAACTCATTCGAGAAAACCCAGAAGCTGCACAAAAAGCCTCACGATATGCAGCCAAGAACCTGAAACACCGAATACGCAAACTCATAGAAGAAGAACTCGCTCGCTCAGAACTTACCCAAAACAAAACAGGACAAGAGGTGAAAAAGATATGAAGTCTAAACAGCGAACAGCGCCAAAACCGGGCGACTTAGTCCATGTTGAGGCAACAGACGACAGCTTCATCCCCACTGGCTCAACCGGAGTAATCATAGGCGCCGTCGGAGAACCACAGCAGGAACCTCTCAGTGTAGTGTTTAACTTCACTAATCCATGGTGGCAACGCACAAGCCAAGGCGAAGAAATCGTGAATGCTTCCGGCGGTCCACAACGAGGAATCCCAACAAAACACCTGACAGCCACACGAGAACAAAGAGAGCAAGAATTTCTCAACTTCGACGGACCATGGGCTGAGGACGCCGCAAAAACAAAAATAGTCAAAGTGAACCTGTGGAAAACTGATCTCACAAAAACTTAGTCTTGTAGGAGGTTTAGATCATGAACAAGAAAGAAGTTTTGCAACTGTTTGAAAAGCTCAAAATCAGCAAATGCCCCAACTGCGGAAACCACGAAATCCAAGTGCATACCGACAAATTCTTCATCGTAAACACTAAAAAAATGGAAGTCTCCGAGCTGAAAACAGAAGACAACGAAGAATCAGACGACGTAACTGAGATTGTATGCCGAAGATGCGGAAACAGACTGAGCACACTTCAAGACCTCGTCATATTCAAAACCGCAATTATGGAACAGCTGAAAAACCATTTGAAGCGCCAACCAACCACAGAAGAATTCCTAAACTACGTTGAAATCCTAGAAACTGACATACCTGCATGGCTTCAAACAAAAGCTTCGACACAGTAGCCAAACCTCTGCCACCACACTAAGCCCCCTAGTTTTTTAGAAGATTAAAACAGTCTTTTTAGTGCGAGTAAAACAGACCCGCACATCAATTCCGGACGAACACTAGCGCCCTTTTTCACAGGGTGGTTCGCCCGACGCGTTCCAGATGGAGCCTTTGGCTCTTTCTGATGAGCTGGTAAACTCTCCTGATGATGTCAGCTGGAAAAAATCCACGCTGACTGCTCCTCAAGGTCAATTAAAACTTGAGGGGTTGGCTTTGTCGCGCCAGCCACTGGGAAATTAAACCCAGTGTTATGCGGCAAGCCGAAACACGGAACGGCTAATTAGCCTTCCGCGTTGAGAGAAAATTCTTGTTGCCGCAGTTGTGGTCACGGAATCTTACGGCAGAGTCGAAACGCGGCGCAATGCCCACCCCCTGTACCATTATAAGCAAAATAGCCTAGGGTGGAAACGGGATACATCAGCTTGGTTTTTGGCTTACTTTCGTTTCCTGAAGAATTTTGAACCTTGAAGTTCAGTGACGTACTCGAATCCAGTGTCTATGAGAGCACAGATTTCTCCGCGTCTTGCACCTGTCTCCTTGAGCATCTTGTCAATCTGTTTTTGCGTGTCCTGTCCTCGGTTAAACCAGCCATGCAAACTCACGTTCACTACACTTAGGCTTCAGCGATAATGTTATGATTATGAACATATTACATTTGCGATTTCGTCTCTTCAATAAATTCTTAAGTTAAAACGATAGAAAGAGAGCTGGCGAAAGAATGAGCACCCCAGAGCATCGATATCACATAGACCGAATACTCGAAGAAAAAATTCAATTATTTGACAATGGCATGAGGTATAGGCAAACGGTTCTCAATTATCTGCGCCATCTTCGACCTACGCAAGGAGCGACATTCGGGCTTACAGATGCTAGACGCTATCAATTAGTTGAACGAGCCATCACGGAGCTTTGGGTGCACTCGGACAAAAATCCATCAATCTTCAAGACTTCAACCGATTTTGAACCAGTGCTTCAAAAGAACCCATACTACAGAGACCACTTCATACATTCTTTCAATGTATTTCTGATGGGTTATTACATTTTTAATCGTCTAAAACAACTATATCCTCAAATTGACCTGAAGACAAACGACTACAACCTGACTTGGATGCTTGCGTCCACCTTTCACGATGTTGCTTATCCGCTTCAAAAGATGGAAGAATGGCTCAACGATTTGTTTGAAGGCTTTTTTGGGGTTAACCCCAAATTTCATTACGAGATTACTCAAGCTATGCCGTTAATTTACGCTGACTACATGCGATTAATCGCTAGTTGCCGTCAAAATCAGCTTCAGGGACCTTTGGAAAGACGAGATGCGCTTGAACTTGATTGGGAGTTTTACAACCAGATTGGAGCCAAAATAACTGAAAGAGAGCATGGAGTCCTGGGTGGATTAATGCTTACTCACTTGTTAGCCGTGAGACAAGGGTTTATAAAGAAAGATGTTTGGACTTTTCTGTATAATCACCTTCCAGCATGTTACGCAATTACCGTTCACCATCTGGATGTTAAACTAAGTTTTGAGACCCACCCAATCGCTTTCATGCTAGTTCTTCTTGACGAGCTTCAAGATTGGGGAAGACCTTCCGAAAAGAGAAAATCTGGCGTGAGAGTAATGGATATCGATGTTCAGCAAGAAGGAGACGTGCCATCAATTAGGTTCGTGGTAAAGGGGTCAAAAGGAAGGTTGGGTGAAATTGCTAAAGCATTGTCCTCTCGTTTAGAGGCACGAACAATCTCAATCTCCATTGAAAAGAATGATGGAAGTAGTGTCTTCTCCCTAAACACACGCGCGTAAGTGTTAAAAACAGTTCGATAGATAATATCTTTGATGAAGGAAATCAATAACCTTGCCGTTGGATTAGCCATTGCTGATGGCTGGAAGGAGAAGTGACTGAACACAATGGGCGGTCGCTCAGGACCAAAAACCTCAACTCTCACGAATAAGAGAAGTTCAGCACAAATAAACAAACACCTATCAGAATCGTCCTCGCAAGTGACCTTTGACGTTTTCATGGAGCTCATGTCCGCGACAAACCCAACAATAGCGGCTCTTTACACAGCTTACAAAGTTGCAGAATTCGTTTATCCAATTGCCAAAGCAGGCGTCAATGAGTACAACAAATCAGGAGACACCGAGAAGGTTGCAGAGAAAGTTGTGGTTGAAACCGCTAAACAGTCGGTCAAAGAAGTGGAACACAGAACAATCGAAATGGTTGTTAAAACAACATATTCGAAAGCGGTTAAGTCAGCCAACATACCAACTAAGCCTATTGTTGATACGATTGTGACAACGGTGATGTCAGACATTATTGAAGAAACCGTGGACAGTGCACTACATGGATGAAAGGGAATTCTTCAGACTAACTACCAAGCGAATAATACGTTCAATGGCAGAGAACATCCTGATGTCCAAGACAATATCCAAGCAGTATGCAGAGTCTGCAAACAAAGCAGAAGTTGAGAACGAAATAGATGCCGCTTCTGAAGAGATAACCGACCGACTTATCAAACGACTGAATGAATCTGGAAAAAAACTCTCTCAGACAGAATTCTATATGGTTGCCAGAGAAATCATTAATCAATACTTGAGTGAGAAGAATGCTAATAGAAGCAGTTCTTGATAATGGCAGGTGCGTATTGAAAAGGATTCCCGAAATAGGTAAAGGAAGCTTCCACTCGCCTGACCCAAGAATAATGGACCTAAAGGCAATAGCTGAAAGCATGTTTAGCTTAGAGCTTCTCCTTCATGACAACAATCCTGCCGTTAAAATCAAAATCCCGACTTACGTCAGCAATTCTGCGCGGCTTGCAAGCATATTGAGCGAACTATACGAGTTTCTATTCTCAAAAAGTATTGACATTGAGTTTGTGAAGAATCCGCAGAAACTTTTTTCCAATAAGAACGTTGAGTTAAAAGATGGTTACACTTGCTTGTTTTCTGGTGGCATGGATTCTGTGAATGGAATTTTGACTTCATTTGCTCATTTTGGAAAAAAGACGGAAGGTTGTTTCACAAACCATCCAGACCTGAAAACTGAACCATTAGTAAGAAAGCTAGAGCGAAAATACTTGTCCAAAAATCACATAAAAATCTTTCATATCGACTCGCAACGACACCATCGAAATCTGCAAAAGACTAGAGGCTTCTTGTACATCCTGAATGCTTCATCCCTGCAAAACAGGAACATAATTGTTCCTGAGTGCGGCGTGACCATGTATCAACCTCAATTTACCTTGCTTGACAATGTGACGATGACAACGCACCCAGAAGTTTTGAGCCACTCAACGATGTTGCTTGAAGAGGTGCTTGGTGAAAAAATCAATTTATGCACTCCAAACGAGAACCTAACCAAGGCTGAAATTGCATCAACCTGTCCAGATAAGAGTGCGCTTTTAGATAGCTGTTCATGCCAAGGAACAACTAGCTTCTGCACTTCTGGCGAGCCTCATTGTGGAAGCTGTTACGCTTGTGTAATTAGGCGAATAGGCATGATTGTTGCTGGACTCAATGAGAATTCTGGTTACAGGAACGATGTTCTTCTCAAACCCAATCCTTCAAGCGTTCAGATGGATAATGTAACCGCAATTGCAGAATTCTCTGCCCAATATCTGCGCGACCCTGCTAAGATTAGGTGGTACACCAAGAGAATTATTGAAAAGTACAACAAAGGCGAATTGTTTAGAAGATTTGCCGAAGATTTTTTCGCGGCTCTCTATATTCTCAGGAAAGATGGGAAGCTTTCATCGCGTTTTCTTAACAAGCGATTGGATGATGCTAACAGCTTCATAGCCGCTGAGGCTTTGCAAAGCCGAATTGAAGAAGTTAGAAGTGCGGAGCACAAGCCTATTTTCCAATCTGTCGAAAGCCAGAGGGTGTGATGTTATTGTGTGGAAAGAGGAAGAGAAGTTCTCAAAAGCTCACCCATTGAATTCCAAGATTAAGGACAAAGACATCTTCCTTCACGCAACCAGCATGAAGAGATTCTTAGCAATCCAGCAAACAGGTTTCTTGCTGAAGAATCCACCTCAAAAGAACTTCAGCATATCCCAAGTTGGAGTCTGCTTTGAAAAGTATGAAGATGGAAAGTACTGCGGAGCAGACGCTAAAGGCGTCATCGATTTAACCATGAACGGATACTGCCAAACAACTTGCAGAGCTGACCAGAGCACTGAAGGAGTTATCTTGCAAGCATTTGGAAAAGACCTGCTGAAGATAGGTTGTGCAATCTACGCTGATTGGAATAAGCGTACTCCAAGAATAAGAAACAAAGAGGGAAAAGCAGTGGATGTTGATTACAGTTCGAACGTTCTTTCGATTGTTGTCGATGGCGATGTTCCAGTTGAGAGTTTAACAATCATGAAGAAAGTGCCATTCAAGGACTAGTCAACACAGAAAAGAGGTCTATTCTTGAGTCTAACCGCCAGCGCACCGTTAGCTTAAACTGAATTGCTTTCCATAGGCGTTAGTAGTCAACAATGTTTGGCTTTGCTTTCTTGATTATTGACTGAGTCTCCTGAACGAAACTTCCTACAGTTGAGGGCGGAATCCATTTTGTCAAAGAGTCGGGGCTAACACGCTGAATTATTTCAAGTGCCTTTGTTAGAGGGTCAACAAAGGAATTGAGTGGCTTACCCAAAAACAGTTTGTTAAAATACTCAAAGTTAGGTTTGAACGGAATTTCAAATATGGAGTCTTTGTTGAAAGGTAAGATGATGCCGTTATCTGAAAGCCCTATTGTGCCTTGAAGAGAGGGTCTGTCGCTTACAAGTCTGTGAAGCTTGCTTGCTCTGGTTCGATAATATGTTCCAGTCATTGATTGGATGAGGTTTAAGATATGAAGGGTTCCAGAACTAAAATTATTGGCAGGGAATGGAAGTATCATTACCGATTCGTCTGGTTCTGGCACGCCAATATTGTCAACAAGTCTCTCCGCAAAGTCTTGAAAAGAGTCCGCTAAATCGTTAGGGTCAAAATCTAGAATGTCCTCATGTATTTGCAACGGGTAGCTTCTAAGGTGTAAATGGGCATAGGGATAACTTGGTGGTTTTGGTTTGTGACCAGAAAAATGCAGACCTACGTCTGGAATGCCAAAATATGCATACGTATCTCCAGAGGATTTACTTTTCCCAAACTTCAGAAGATTTATGCTGTGTTGTCCTAATTCGATTTGAATGCTATCTTGGTCTGAGTCATTTGACATGCGGTTCTTTGTTTGTACGTGAGTGAATAAAAGGTTAGCTTCCCACATTCGGTTTGCATGCACAAATGAAAAAAGGGGAGTTTGGCAGGCGAGAACAAGAACCAAACAAGCTCAAGAGACCGACAAAATCAAAATGGAAGGTAAGCTTAATCGACTTCTCGCCCATTGTGCCTAAAGACTCAACCGATTAGACCAGAGATAGATTTAAAGTAGCAAAGTCGCCTAATGACTTTGTGAGGAAGGCATAGGCTTGTCTAATTTATCCAAACAGAATAGGTGGTTAGGGAATCTGCTGTGCTTGGACCAGTTTGGACATAGAGAGTGTATACGCCTTTTCCATATGCAGCTATAGCTTGCGACAGGGAGAAGCTAATCTGAAAGGAAACTCCATTTTGGCTCCAGTTATCAGCTGGTATGGTAATTGCTCCTGTTGCTTGCCAATTTTGAGGCAATGCCATGCCAACGTACGTTCCAGGACCATATCCACCATTATAAGGCGAGTTATCAAGTTGGGTCACTGTCAAACTCGTTGGTTTGTCGTAGAAAATCGAGACAGATTGGATGGTGAATCCCTGTTTCTGGATTGTTCCTTGCATCGTAACTTGGTTACTGTTAACGGATAAAGTGTTCCACGTGACATAGTCGTCCTCAAAATCCTGTACGAAATAGACGTTATGGTTGTCGTAAGCGATGCCGATGCTTACTTTGTTATGTAGCGGGTTTAGTATGTTGTCTTTGTGTCCCCAGTTTGAAGACGCGTCATCATACATCATGCTCCACTCCATGTCTTTGAGAGTCGACTTAACGTCTATGCCAAAAATATTTCCAGTTAATCCTTGCCAAGCGATGTTTTCAGCGACCGCTCCTTGGCCGCCTGCCAATGTGTATCGCATATGGGGTTTGTAGCCGTTTGTGTCCCAATGGCTAAAATAACCCTTTTTTAGCATTTCCTCTGCGTGAAGCTGCCCTGAGTTGATGCTGCTAAGGCTAACATTTTGAAGCCCCTGCTGCTGCCTGTCGGTATTTATCAGTGAGAGGGCGTAATTTGCAAAGGCTTCTTGGTTTTGAGCGATTGGAGTCGCAGTGGGAACGATAGTCGGATTTGGCGACGCAGTACTTGAAGTAATGGAAGGCGACTGAGACTGGACAGGTGAAACAAAAGGGGGCAGTGATAACTGACTAAACATAACAAGCAAGAACAACGCCATAACCAGTAATGAACCAGTAAGAACGACAACCAAAGCTTGCTTGCGACTAAACTTCTTCCTTTCATAATCTTGTCTGCCGCCACGATTTCGCCTTCCACGATGATGTCTGTGATGATCTCTGACAATAGGCGAATTATACGTCCTTTGCGGCATTCCTTCCCTAACATGATAAGGCGCTTCTCTTGGTAAATTCAGGCATCTGTGACTCTCAGGAAGCCTATGTTCGCCACAAAACAACCCTCCACAATAGTTACACCTGAAGGGAAAATCTACCAGCCTACCACAGACATCACAACGAACCATGACCACCCAAATCCATTTGAGTAAATCCAGCGTGACTGAATTGGAATAACAATTGGGTCAACTCCATTTAAAAAACTAACTCACGTACGCCCAACAGGCGTTGAACCTTTCCCGCTAACGCCTGCCAAGTAAGTGTACTTACGTCCCCTCTCTCTATATTATATATTTATATATATTTTTTTGTTGTTGTTGTTTTTGTAAGTGCACTTATTTGTTGTTATCTGGTTTCTTTTGGTGATGTTTTTGGGGTGATGCCTTCACGCGTCGGTTGGCTCTGAGTAGTGTGAGAAGGTCGTATTTTCGGAATGGTTTGTATAGGCTTGTTTTTTTCAGTGCTTTTTTGAGTGCTGGGCATCCGTTGAGGAGCATGTTTGGGTCGGCTTTTAGGAATATGCCGCAGTTTTTGCAGTATGTGTCGTTTGGTTGGATTGGTTGTTTGCAGTTTTCGCAGTTTTCTTGGTGGTGGAAGTAGAAGGGTGTTATTTTGCAGACGAATGGTTTTGTGTCGTGGATTGCGCAGGTGTATTTGGCATTTTCTTTTTTTATGAAGGGACATTTGGAGAGGAATTTGTTGTTTTTGAGGTCTATGATGTCCCCGCCTAAGCCTTCGAATGCGAGGACGTATTTGAGGATGTCTTGGCGGTTTTGCGCTCTCCATCTTTGGACGTCTTCCCAGACCAGTCGGGTGTCTAGGTTGCCTGCCCACAGGGTTTTGGTGCAGCATTTTCCGCACTGTTCACATGAGAAGTTATCCGGTATGATCTTCCATTGCTTCATGTGCTCTTCGACGAGACTAAAGTCTTCCACGTCTAGGGGTCTCTCGTTTTCGAAGTAGACTCTTCTTGCCCACTTCCACTTCTCACCCAGCTGCTCTTTTGGCTTGGTGGCTTGGTTTCTGAGAATAGCCGTGGAATAGAGCGTCTTGGCATTCATGAACGCTGGGTCAGCTTGAAACACCCTCTCTAAATGGTTTTCTGCCTCGGACCAGCGGGAGCGTCTTTCCAGCAAGATCCCGTACTGGTAGTGCCCCAGCAAGTCGTCCGGCGCCTGCTCTATGGCTGTTTTGAATTCGGCTTCCGCCTCAACCACCGAGCCCTCGTTCATCAGGCTGGTGCCAAGAAACGCGTGAAACCGACCGTTCTCCGGGTCCAGCTTCACGGACTCTTGAAAATGCTCCAGCGCCTTGCGGCTTCGGTTCATGTTGTCAAGCAGCAACCCATACAGCACATGCGTTTCGGCATCAGTAGCATCGAGCTTGAGCGCTTGCCTCAGATGAAACTCAGCCTTCGAGTTCTTTCCCCTGTAGAACAAGGCACGACCATAGCTTTTCTGTGCAAGCACAAACCCCGGACAATGCCTAACAGCCCTCTTAAGGCTCTCCTCAGCCTTCTCAAGCTGCCCCTGCTGCCCAAACGTATCCCCAATCACCGTCAAGCAAACACCCGCATTATAGTTAGCATACTGCTTGCCCTTCTCACTAACAGCCATCGCAGACGCCGCCTCAAACAACGACAACGCAGCCTCATGCAAACTCAATGTCCGGCTAACCTTGATCCCCAAATCAACCAAAAAAGCCGCAACACCATCCGCATCACCCCTAGCCGCCGCCTCACGAGCAACACAAACAGCCTCACCCACACGACCACCAGTCACCAACTTCGCAACTTCAACCTTCCAAGCACCAGTATTCATAAACGTCACAAAACCACATCAGCTGTCTCCCCTTTTTTGACTTTCCATCTTCCGCCAAAACCCAAACAGCACCCAACTCAACACAGTCAAAAACAGATCCCTTGGAGCAACAATAAGCAGTGGGGGCAGCAACAATATATCCGGGGAGGCGTTGCGAGTGGGGGCACTTTTCTCTTTGTGAAGGTCATGCTGTGAAGCTTCAAGCAACACAAAAACCATGATTGGTTCATTGAAAGTGCCAGTCAAAAAATTCACAAATCCTCAAAATCTGGCTCACCATGTGAAACAGTAAAAACATAATAGTGAAGTCCAACAAAAAGGCTGATGACATGGAAAGCCGAACTAAGGGAACTATGATTCTTCGTTTCAACGGACGATTCCACAAAATCCTCAAAACCCGTAGCCGAGGAGACAACAACTACGCTTTTGAGTGCAAAGACCTCGACAACAAAGAAGATAAGACTCTGCAGTTCAACTTGTCTGGCTTCCTTGAAGCAGCAGACCGAGCTTTTCAGGCGATGAAAAGCCCAAAAGACATTTTCTTCTTAGATTTGGATCGCAATGGCGAATGGAAGGATGTCAACGAAGATGAGCTAAGACAAGCTTAGTTTTTAGCAGCAGCCCCCCTCAAGTGGCTTACTTTATGCTAGAAGGATTAGTATTTTGTGCACGCAGTTGCGTAGTCAAACAATTTGCATAAGCAAGGGCATCTATGGTCGCTTTGAGCGAACTAACTTAGTTCGTGGATTGCCTCTTTTCTCGTCTTTTTTGTGCTATTCGTTCGAAGTTAGCTAATCGTTCTTCTATAGTTGCATTTAGGTCTCCGATTAATGCTGTTTGAAGGTCTGCAGGCAATTTCTCAACTCTTGTTGCGAAAACTATTTTATTCATTCCTTCAACTCCAAAAGAGGGAAACCCCTCTCTTTTTAAGCCCGAAAACAAACCAGAACCTGCAAACTCACAAAAGGAAACTACTTGTGTAAAACTTCACCAACAGTTCCTACGCAACTGCGTAGTAACAAACAGATTTCATTTTTGTTGTTTAAAAATTCCTGCAACCTTTTTCTCCGATCAACCATGTCCAACTGTCATAAAACTTCTAGAAGCAAGCGCGGCATCAGCCAGCTATATGCGGTCCTCATAACCATTGCAATAGTAATTATCGGAGGAAGCTTAGTCGCTTCAATTTTCGTAAACAACACCCAAATAATCAGTGGCAATGCCCAGTTAACTATCCAGTCAGTAAACCTTGTAAAGGACACAAACGGAAACGTTGCCTTCACAATAACCATCAAGAACACAGGCTCCAAACCCCTCACCAGCTTAACCGTCCAGCTTCCAACAGAACAACCTCTTGTTCTATCTGTTCCCGCTGGCGGGTTAGACCCTGGCAAATCAACATCCGCTTCTTCCTCGCCCACAGGTACCTACGCTTCTGGGCAGACGTACATTGTTAACGTAGCGGCCACTTTCAGTGGGGGCAGTTCTATAGCGCAGTCAACATCTGTCATGTGCCAAGGTAGCGGACCAATATCACCAACATCGACTCCTGCACAAACGCCAACACCTTCGCCAACTTCCACTTCCACACCTGCGCCTTCTCAGTCTCCAAACCCCACAGCGACACCAACGCCAACCCCCTCTCCCACTCAAACTCCTTCGCCAACTCCTAGTCCAACGCCAACTCCTTCGCCGACCCCAACGCCGACGCCACAACCTTGGCTTAGCGGATGGCAATACCAAAAAAGCCACATCATAAACCCATCAAGCGGCGCCGGAACAGGCTACCAACTAAAGATCATAGTATACTACGGTGCGGGAACTGACAGCGCAGGAAATGTCTACTTAAACAGCCACAGCAGAACGGACTTCGGTGATGTACGCTTCACAGACGGCGACGGCGTGACCCCGTTGAACTATTGGATGCAAAGCGAAACCGCAAGCAACTCCGTCACATTCTGGGTTCAGATCCCAGATGACTTAAGCACAAACGCGGCCTCTATCTACATGTACTATGGCAATCCCACAGCAACCACAACAAGCAACGGCTACAACACCTTCCCATTCTTCGACGACTTCTCCTCAACACCCAACGGCTGGGCGTTTTCGGGCTCAAACGCCTACATCAGTAATGGACTACTAACCATAAACAGCATATCGTCAGGGCAAAGCTTCGCCTACAAAACGGGCCCAACGGGTTTAACCAGCTACCGGTTCAGCTTCAGCGAATCCTTCACCGGAAATAACGCAGGCTTCAGAGCCTGGCCAAAAGCAACAACTACCAACAACATCAACCTACCTGGAGTGTTCGTTGGACGAGACTTCTACTACAACCCAGTAAACCAAGTAGGCTACATAACACAAGGCGGCGTCGGATTACCATACCTTAGCCCAGCGAGAAATGCAAATTGGCACACCATCACAGTAACTAAGTATGGGTCAACCTACACGAACTACTGGGACTCCTTGACGAGCACCGCCACAGATTCTACAGCAGAGACTGGAAACTACGTACAATTTGCATGCGAATGGAACGCAGGAGGAGGCGTCAACGTGGACTGGGTATTCCTATCCAAATACGTCAGCTCCGAACCGGCACAGGGAACTTGGGGAAGCGAACAAACACAAACCGTGCATCCCGCGATTTCAGTGTTTGCCCAGTCTCTCCAAGAGCTCGCCCGTTTTGACATGCCGTCGTTATCTAGGCAGAGCCTTTACTCAGTGTTGCCATATTCAATAGCGCCCAATCCACCTCAAACTCTAGCACAGTTAACCGGGCTGAACCGTTCAAGTAAACTGCCACTCGTGAACAAAGGCGAACATTGACTACAATGACAAACTGACATTATCGCTGCCTATTAGATTCCCAGAACTTTCTTCCCTTTTTTCTATGAAAAAGCTGACACTAAGGTTTTTCATGCCACTTCAATGAGCGCTCGCGTTATAAGCTTTCTTTTTCAGAATCCCAAGAAAATCAAGCCTGATTTCACAATATGGGTTGGAAACGAAACCTATTACTGGGAACACCTCGGTGAACTTGATCTTCGCGACTATGGGACCAAATGGGTCGCTAGGCGGGATTGGTACAAAGCAAACGGCAAATTTGACTCGCTAATAACATCTGATGACTTAGGCGGCGTGAAAAACGACAAAATCGCAGAGTTAATCGAACACATCAAGCAGGGCAAACCGAAGACGACGGAGGCTTGTGACTTCTCCAGACACCATTACAAACTTTATGATTGAGGCTAAAAATGCCGCGTTTGTTTTTGCCAAATGGCAAAGCCAGAGATGCAACTTGACACCTACGCAGTCGTATGTTTATATTTCCAAAAAAAGGAAACATCCAAGCTCTTTGATTTCATGGGCGAATAATCCAGAAAAATCTTTGCGCATAATCCTTGGCAATACTAAGTGGATAAAAGCAAAAATCCAGAAATTTACATTCCTACTTTTTCCTGAAGTGCACAAATTTTTTGAAGAATCGCTTCAAAATGAGGTATACTCATACCTCTATCATAAACCACTTCAATAAATCTCGCGTTCGCCTCAATGTTTTTTCTAACCCGGTCGGTGCATCCCAATTCAGTCTGAACCTGCAACCAAATCTCTTCATATTTGTCCTCGGTTAGTGCTCTTTTTATTTCATCCTCAAGATTTAGGTCATTGTAAGCCCAAAAATCATTAACTTTTTCCCGGGGTAAATCCGTGGCAGTAGATCCGAACAGCTTGAGTAATCTTTTGTTCGTCCGGGGAGTCTCTGTCTCCTTATCGAAAATTACATAATTGGGTATTTTCAAGCCATCAAGAATTATCTTTATTCGAATAATGTTATCCTTTCCTTCTACAGGAATAACTGAGACGGCAAGCTTGTCCCAGTTCTTTCCCAATTTCTCCTGTAATTTCCAAACAACTCCAACATCTGAAAGGCCTTCAACCAAAACAACAAGGTCCGCAAAAAAGCCTTCATTAATTATTGCATTCATGACATTGGATGTTCTTGCCTTAAAGTTCTCCCGAATATTGTTGGGTGTCACCGCTCGCTCACAGATTTCCTCGTAACTCTTGGCAGTTGCCGTCAGAGTGTTCCAAATGATTTCGGAAAACGGAGCTGCGCCATTTCTTTTTTTCTTGCAGAGTCGAATGCTGTCAAAACGATCTAATCCTACAAAATACGGTGAATGGGTGGTGTAAACGACCTGGGCTCGAGATGCACAGTCATCGCCGTGGATGTCTGTGTTGGCCAGTTCAAATAGTACTTTTGACAAATAACGGGCTCTGGTCGGATGTAGATAAATTTCTGGCTCTTCAACCAACAAAATGGTATCGATTCGAATTGGCCTTCGAATTGTTTCCGCACTGTTCCCTTCGGTATTGGGCATGTTTGCAGCTGACGCCAGCGTAAGTGTGAGATATTCGAGTAAGGTCAAAATCAATGCTCGTTGCAAGCCATGTCCTTTGTTTGAAATATCTCCTCCAAATTCATCCTCAAAAACTGTTGTTGACACCGAGGGTAAGGTGACCTCCGGGATTTGCATAGGATTCCAGATCAGGCTGAGGCGAGAACCGGGTGCGTAACGTTTGAGTGTCTCGGTAATTGTTTTGGAAACTTCCTCTAATCCGCCCAAGTTCTCAGGGCTGTATTTTTCCCGTATCTTGTTGGACATTTCGTTTCTAAATGTGAGCAGGTCTTCACGATTTTGAATTTTCTGTAAGACTACGGCGTCAAGCAATTGATTTATTGAACTACCTTTGCCTTGAACCTCATCAGATGCTTCTTTTACCGCTGGTAAGAAGAGCAATTTGGTGTAGTTGTCCAAACTACCTCCGCCAACATTTCGCGCCCCCAAAAATGTACCTTCAATCTGAAGCTTCTTGAGTAGTTCAGGATGACTCGTTTCGTATAGTTGCATTATTTCTAAAGCGTGTGCTTCACTTCGAGGAATATCTAGATCTCCAAACGTGATGCGTTTAAGTTCCTTTAAGGCATCCGTTTTGTTCTTGGCGCCTACAATTTTTCTGATCTCAGCAAATTGAGGAATTTGCTTCATGTATGAAAAGTATTTTTCAAAAGGCTGACATTTCGACTCATCGTAAGTAATTACTTTCAGGACGACCAGTTTGCCATTATCCATATACCTATCAAACAAGTTTTTTTCTTCGTTTGAAAAGTCTTCAAATGTGATTTCTATTTCAATTGGATCCTGTGTATTTTTGTTGAAATAATCTTCGGTCTTAATCCGCGCATTTAGTGTGAAAAAAACGATTATCGCATGGAGCATTGAGGACTTGCCGCTTCCATTTCTCCCTAAAAACACGGTCAGTTTATCAAAAGTTGTTTCTGCATTCTTTAAGCATCGAAAGTTCTTGACCTTAATTCCGAAGATTCTCATCCGCTTTTGCCTCGAATACTATTTGGTTCTCTTTCTTATAGCCTAAGCTGAGGTCGAAGTTGGACTTCTAATTCGTCTTACATTTCTTTCAAGTTTTGTTCCAACGTTTAGCGCAGGGTTTGAACCCAGCCTCTCCTGCTTTAAAAAGATAGGTGAATAACAATTTCGGTGAATATGTTGCTGCATGTTGTAATGAGAGACTTGTTAATGACCACGCAACTGCGTACTTCTTGCCTATCATGAGGTGTGACTGTTTGTCAGAGCCAATGCAAACTTTATGGTTTGAGGACGTAGGCTTCCTTAACGAGCAAATGCTCGACACACCCGTTGGAAGGTTTTCGATACGCCAAACCGGAATCTTCCTTGCCTTCGGCCTTCTCGCGTATGCAACCTCGCTTCTCTCTGGAGACCTCATATTCAAAATTGTTGTTGCAGGCGCTGTCTTTTTCACAGGTGCAGCCATATTCACGCGCAAAGTCAAAACTGTTCCACCTGAAATGCACCTGCTTTACCTCGTTGGCGTAGGACGCCCACTAAAAGTGAAGCAAAAAACGCGGAAAGGGCAAAACCGTGAAGAGCACGTTGAGCCGACCTCACCTGCCAAATCAATGATGCTTTCCGCAACCTTGGGCGTGCCAGTCAAAGTTGTCGGTGTCTTGAAGGACCCAGCATTGCGAAAACCGCTTCTTAACAGAAGCTTCGAAATAAGCGTTGACGGAGCAGCCTACTCTAAAGGATTCACGGACGAAGAAGGCTTCTTCTGCGCCTATTTCGTTCCTGACCATTTCGGAGTCTTCAAAATCGAGGTGAAACCAGAAGGCTTCGCCGGATCAACCCAGCAAATAACAGTGAACGTTAAACCAAAGGAGGTTACCGAAATTGCTGAAACTAAAGCGAAAAACTGAAAGCCGCGAGGTCTGCGCTTACGAGGTATTCCCAGTTAACTTCGTGATGCTTCCCAAACAAAAACGCGACGAGACCCTGGGACGTTTCCAGAGACTCCTAAACAGCCTCCCATGCGAAACGAGACTATCAGCCGTCAAGACAGCCAAGACACTGGAGATCGGAGAAAACAAACTTACAACAACATACTACCGCTTCTTCGTAGAAAGTTTAGGCGAACCCGTAGACTGGTTATTGGAACAATGCGGCTTCAAACAACAACCACTCACAGAACTTCCTAAACCAGAACCCGTCAAAACATTCCCAAAATACATGGCTCTACAGAACGGGAAACTCATGAAGTCATTCGCAGTCTACCAGCTTCCAGGGATGCTTCTGCCGGGCTTTGTAAGCGAGCTTTATGGCTTGTGCGATAGGATCCTGATATGCATTAAGCCTCTTCCCCCTGAAATGGCGACAACGCGAATGGGAAAATACATGCGATTTCTACGAAGCCTAATACTCGCAGACCAAACGAAGGGACGAATCATCCGAGACGAAATCAAACTAAAACACGCGATGGCAGAAGCAACCTACCAAAGCTTGATAACCGGAAGCACAAGGCTCTTCGAGCTAAAAGTAACCGCCTCCATAACAGGAGAAAACCTTGAAGAACTCAAAGCTACCACGAAGAAACTGAAAGACACGCTTCAATCAAGGTTCATCAGACTTGACTCCCCTGCATATCTGCAGCGCGAACTGGCCCTTGGCGCAGTAGGCAAAAAACTCGTCGTCGACACAGGCACGGCAAGTACATTTTTCCCATTCGTCTCAGCAGACCTCATTGAGTCCCCAGGCGGCGTGTTCCTTGGCGTAAACCGGCTCACCGGCGCACCAATTATGTTCGACCCGCATCTGCGTATGAACCAAAACATAGTAATCATAGGGAAAAGCGGCAGCGGGAAAAGCTTCACCTCAAAAATCTTCATATCCAGGCTCATGCAGAAGCACAAGAACTTGGCGTTCTACATTATTGACCCAGAAAACGAGTACGGCGAAGTAGGCCGCCTCCTAGGCGCCGAGGTATTAGACATAACGACCGACAAAAAACTCGGCTTAGACCCTGTCCAAATATTCGCAGACAACAAGGACACGGCTGCAGGAATAATCGCCGACCTATCAGGCATAGAAGACAACCGAAGCTACCAAGAACTGCGAACCATTGTGGGCTCAAGCCAAGACATATTGGACGTTTACCAAAACAGTCCCTCAGACCTCAAGGACCGACTAGCCCCATTCGTGACTGGACCGGACAGTTTCCTAACCATGGGTGAACCACAAAAATTCTCGGAGCGCATGGTTTTCAACCTCAGCGCCCTACACCGCCAGCTTGCGCCCACCCAACGAAGAAGCCTCACATTCCAAGCTGCAAACATACTTATCTTCAGCAAAATCTGGCAAATGCTCGACAACACACAATTCCTACCGCTACATATTCCAAAGCTCGTGGTTGTGGACGAGTTGTGGTTGTATACTTCCATGCCTGCTTCAGCCAGCTTCCTGGAAGGCGTTTCGCGAAGAGGAAGAAAAAGAAACGTAATATTGCTGTTAAATTCGCAGCGGTTAGCCGACGTCATTGAAAGTCAGTCGGGAAAAGCTGTGATAGAGAACTGCGCTACCAAAACGCTGCTCCGACAAGACGAATCAGCAATAAGACTCGCAGGCGAGACAATCGGCTTATCCCCAGCAGAGATGGAAGCACTATTAGAATTAGGCCCGGGACAGGGATTGATAGTAACAGATGACATTCACGTTCCAGTTGACTTCGTAGCGACAAAAGACGAATATGCAGTTTTCACAACAAAGCCAACAGAAAGACTGACTTAAGTTTGGCCACTCAATATAGGAGATTTTTTTGGTACTGTTTTTCCTTCGAGAAAGAAAAATGAAAGCACTAACGGAACTAGATTTTCTTGGCTTTTCCATGACCATTATTAAGTGCTCTAAGAATTCGGTCATCCTGCTTGATGATTCTCAGCGCAATATCCATCGGATCTTTACAATTCGCCATTTTCGAGCCAACTTTCTATTTCTTCAATGTTATAGGTACGTATGTCTTTTATAAATCTAATTATCTTCTGCTCATCTTTCTCTTTGAAATCTACGTCATTCTTCTCAAGAAAGGTTTTGACAACGATGAACGCGGTCCTATGATGCCCATCTTGGAAAATCCTGCTAGTTGCTATGCTTCTTAACAACACGGCTGCTTTTCGGTAAATACCCTCAGCGTTCTTTGCCTCTTCAATAAAATGACGGTACGGTTCGATCCCAGATTCGAAACCAGTCCATCCACCATATCGCTGTATCATCATATCATGTATTGCGATGAGAAACCACTCTGGTGGATACCATACTTCATTTTCATTAACCTCACACTCCGGAACTTGAAAAGGTCCCTTAAGTTCATCTTTATTGAGCTTTACTTTGTCAACTCTAGGCAAATTAGGTGACGCTCCTAGAATCTTAACAAGTACTTATCATCAGATAGTGACTGAACTAAACTCCATCCAACTTCAAGCTTCTGCACTAGCTCATTTTCCCCTTTCGCTACACTGTATTTCTGTTGTTGTGTAGGCTTAGGGTGTTGAGGTGTAGGTTTCTGTTTGGGTGCGTCATCTTTCAACTTCTTGAATTCTTGTGGGGTTTCATCTTTGAGTTTTCTAAACTCTTCAAGGGCTTCATCTGGGTCCTTGGTTCTTTGCAAGGTGTCTTCAAGTTTCTTTATTTTCTCGTCTGAGAAGCCAATCATCTTTGCCATATCTGTCATGTACTGAATCCTGAATTTGCTTTCATCAGTTTTTAATTCCTGAACAGTTAGGTACTGTACGATTTTGCGGTATTCATCTAGGTGTCTTTGTTCTTCTGCTCTAAAGTAACTGATGTCTAAGTATTGTCCTTTGTGACCCATCCACATTTCACGATAAGAAGCGTCAACACCCACACAGTTAGACCTGAAGTATTTCCTTAGGGTGTGAATGTGAAGTTCATGCCAATTAGTGCTCTTCTTAGCTAGACCTGCTCTGTTGAGTAATCTATTCCAGACTCGACCATAAGCGTCTATTGTGATGAATGTTCCCTTATTGTATGCGTCAGTGAATAGCGGTGACTCTGGTGTGATGCTTTCTCCTGACCTTTTGCGTTCTTCAAGATAGGTGTTGAGTGCTTGTTTTGCTTCAGGAGTTATCCATGAAATGAATAAGCTTCCCGAGTTACTTGACCGCTTACTTCCAAACTTCCTACCAGCTTTCCTCACAACAGTAAACCTGGCAACATCAGGATAAGAAAAGTCAACATCACCAACTGACAGTGAGAGAAGCGTGTTTATCCTAAGACCGCTAGATGTGTCACAGTAGATGACTGCTCTGTCTCTTGAATTGAGACAATGAGTAAGGAGAAGACGGAGTTCTTCTTTGGTTGGTGCTCTGTCATGCTCTTTGATTTCTGTTCCTGTAGGCATCTCTATTTTGTCCCAGTTAATTTTGATATCGTTCTGGTCAAACCACTTCTTCACACCGAACGCATAGTTTCTAACAGTGTTATGTGACCTTCCCTTCTGCTTTGGGTTCTTTTTATTTGGCATTTCATCCAGAGCATAATCTATGAATGAGTCTATCTTTTTTTGTGCATCTACCTTACCCGAATGCATGTCGACAAGAGCAACTTCAGGGTCATCATAGCCGATGTACTTGACAAAAAATGAGATAGCGTTAATGTAATGCTCTGCTGTTATTTCCGAACCTCTTCTTCTATTACCAGCAATAGCAGTGTAAACTTTCTTGACTGAAGGATACTTTTCCATGTACTCTCGCGCGAACTTTCGCATGTTCGCTTTTTCGGTGTTTTCAGTCACTTTTTGCACCGAAAACAAGAGAAAGTGGCGTAGTATTTATAGTTAGTCATCCTTTGCCGTCCGAGTAACTCTGAGTTGTCATCCCGAATTGGTCAAATTAATGCCTTCTCTTCATCCGGCAAGACACCATAAGCAATCCCAAAAATAAAAACCTTCAAAAAAAGCGGAAACAAAATACATCCAAAACCCCCGTTTAACGCGAGTATTCAGAAGCGTAACGACTACAAACTGAAACTTTTATATCTTCGTTAGGTAAAGATTTTACCAGTGTAAATTGTTAGGAGAACATTTAATATGAGAAAGGAAAATAGTAAACAATATGCAGTTTTAGGATTAATCATCCTACTGTCAATCTCAGCATTTTGCTTAGGCATCGCACCGGCACACGCAGTAGACACACAGCAAACCTACGCATTCATCGTCACAAACCCTAACCCAGCAGGTCTAGGACAGCAAGTCTACGTCTTCATGTTCCTATCCAACTTGCAGGCATCAGCAGGCGGCACAGGCGGAGCAAGATTCCATGGCTTCACGTGCACAATCACCAGACCCGACGGCTCAGTTGAAACGAAAGGACCCTTCACAGCCGACCCAGTAAGCAGCTCATACTTCAGCTACACACCCAACATGCTCGGCAACTACAGCCTCGTCATGAACTACCCAGGAGAAGAAACCCCACTCACAGTCGGACCCGGCGGAACAAGCCCAGACACAATATTCGCGCCAAGCCACAGCGTAACAATAACCTTAACAGTACAGCAAAACCCCCTACCAGTTCTATCAGGTAACCCCAACCAACAAGGTTACTGGACACGACCAATAAACGGCCAAAACTGGCTATGGGGCTCAGTATCGAACAACTGGCTGATGCCCGCTTGGGATTCAACCAACCGACAATTTGACCAAGGCAGCGCTATAGTCCCCTACGGAATCGCTCCAAACTCAGCCCACGTACTTTGGACTAGACCATTGACCTTTGGAGGAATAGTCGGAGGCGATTATGTACCTAGCAACCTGCAATTCGGCGACGGTCGATCATATGAACAATTCTTCAAACCACCAGTAATCATCAGCGGAAGACTCTACTACAACAGCATAGGCGCAGGAGAACCAGTCACCCAAGTAAACTACAGCTCAATCATCTGCGTTGACATGAAAGACGGCAGCACAATCTTCACCATCCCCAACGCAACCCTCTCTTTCGCACAAATCTACAACTTCGTTTCACCCAACCAAGCAGGAGGACTCGCATACCTGTGGGAAACAAGAAGCCTCGCAGGAGTCCCAACTACATGGCGCATGTTTGACGCATGGACAGGCCAATACATGCTCAGCATACAAAACGTACCCAGCGGCACCGTCCTACTAGACAATACATTCTATGGTCAATCCAAGCAAGGTCCGGGCGACATCTTGGTCTACAACGTCGGCTTAACAGGGCTGCTCACGATCTGGAACTCAAGCAAGACAATCCCAACCCTAGCTAACTACGTAAACGGCACCAGCATCGGAACAAACGCATGGCAATGGAGACCAGTAAACGTACTAGGCGACGTCTTAAACGCAGTAGGTAACTCAACGTTCTTCATGTACAGCTTCAACAACTACACCGCCCCAGCCAACCCAGTAACCAACGCAGCAATTCCAGGCTCTAACTTCGCAAGCATCAGCACTGACGGCAGACAAGTCATCACACAACTACAAGACTTCCCGATAGGTGGATCAGTCATACAAGTTGGTTACGACAACGAATTAATCGTCGGTAACAACTCAGCGTTAGCAGGCACGATATTCGCGCAAGGCAACGTGAGAACGTTCTGCGGCTATGACCAGACCACGGGCGCCAAAATCTGGGGACCAACAACCATAGACTTCGCTTCGAAAGTCCCAGCGAACGCAACCCTGTACGTATCTACAGTCATTGGTTATGCGCAGCGGCAAATAGGTTCAGGCGACATCCTTCCAGTCTGGTGCAAAGAAGTCGGTTCCTTCTACTGCTGGAACGTAAGGACAGGCCAATTCCTCTGGGGACCAACAGCTTCCGCAACAGACCAAAACGGCTTCGCACTCTACAACTGGGAATGCAAAATGGTTACTCCTGACGGCTACCTTTACAACTGGGGCTTCGACGGAAAACTACATGCATATAATCTCACAACTGGAGCGAGCCTCTGGACTTTTAGCACCGGCAACGCAGGACTCAACACCCCATACGGAACATGGCCAATCTACAACGGCATGACCTTAATGGACGGCAAACTCTACCTGCAAACAAGCGACCACGGAAACGGCGTTGAACCGCTCTACCAAGGCGAAGGCTTGTACTGTCTAAACTACCAGACAGGCCAGCAACTTTGGAACATGACCGGATGGTGGGAACAAGCAGCAATCTCAGACGGCAGATACGTCACACACAACTGCTACGACAACCAAATCTACGCATTAGCCAAAGGACCCAGCGCAACCACAATCGAGGTTACACCATCAATCCAGAATCACGGCTCAATGGTTATGATTCAGGGAACAGTTAGCGACGTTTCAGCAGGCGCAAAGCAGCTCGTTGCAAACGGTCTATTCAACGTAGTTCCACTAGTCTCAGACGCGGACCAAGGCAGGTTCATGAACTACCTCTACCAGCAACAACAGAAACCAACCGATGCAAAAGGCGTCCTCGTTCACTTGACAGTAATACAACCTGACGGAACCAACAAAGACCTCGGCTACGTGACCAGCGACCTAAGCGGACACTACGCATTGACATGGACACCAGACCAAATCGGAACCTATACAATCACCGCAGCATTCGAAGGAAGCAACTCATACTACCCATCCAGCGATGTTACATCCATCGGCATGCAAAACGGACCCGCAGCAGTAGTCGTCCCAACCGCAACCCCGCAGCCAACCGCGGTCATCACACCAACAATTGCTCCACCAACCATCGCACCAACACCAACCCCAGTCGTAACAATCGCTCCCACACCGCCAGCAGCATCAACACCAGTAGCGCTCTACGTAGGCATCGCAGCAGTCGTCATCATAATCGTAGTCGTTGCAGCAGCAATCGCCCTAAGAAGACGCAAATAAACACAAAATCCCTTTCTTCTTTTTTTCTATTTTTGTTAAGCTTCCCGTTAGGTTCAGGCATAGAATTGCAGCTTGCAATGTATATTCGCTCGGGTATACCATTAAAACAGATTTCCCAATAATAACATAAGGAAAGGTGGCTAAAATCAGGATTTTTCTACTTAACTATGATTACGGCACACCGAGCCAAATGCGCAACCCGTTCACTTACACCGCCCAAAAACAGCTCTCGAAACCTGCCTTCGCCACCATGCCCTACAACCACTACGTCGAAGCCTTCCTCAGCAGCTGTCGCGACGATTTGATCGGGTGGATTGCCTTCCCGAAGCGTAGTTGTCACGGCAATGTTTGGCTTAAGTTTTTCTGCTTTCTTTTTCGCTTTGGCTAAGGTCGCCTCGTGTGCCATACGTAGGTCTTTTATTAATCCAGCAACGCCGGCGGATACAGCGAGAGGGTCCTCTGGATTGCCGAAAACGGGCATTTCGACGACGTTGAGAATCATAACCGACGCCGAGTACTTGTCAGCCAGGTCAAGCCCGAATTCGAGGGCTCTGTCCGCAAAAGGAGTCCCATCGTAGCCAACGAGAATTTTTGATACCAGAGACAAACAACTCCTGCTTTCATAGAATTCTACACGCGTTCATAGCCTTTTCGTATGCACGCAAAGCTTTAGAACCCGTAAACGCTAGCTTAGCCGTGGAAGAATGGAGAAAGTCTGGGAAGAACTCAAGAAAATTGAAGCCCAAGCGCAGCAAATCCGAGCCGAAGCAGCGGAAAGGGCGAAGCAAATAACCACTGCTGCCGAACAAGACGCCGAAAAACTCATCGCAAACTCAAAAACCTACGCCCAGGAAGAAGCACAGCAACTGCATGACGCCGCAATCGACGATGCTAACCGCAACCGCATGCAGATACTAAACCAAAGCCAGGCAGACACAGAAAAACTCAGGCAACGTTATCTGTGTCTTTTTTGAGACAAATTACGGAGACAGAAGTTGATCTCTCAGGTCGGAACATCGTTCCCTAACAAAACTTGATTAACCAAAGCATTTAAAGGTTCATTTCTACGGCTAAGGGTTAACTTCTTCATCGTTATTGCCTCTTCATCCTATAAACTGGCAGCTTAGAACCTTTTCGTCGAAGCCTTTTCAAAGTCTCATAAAACGAAATCGTGCAATAAGAGTAAACCAGCTGTGATGTGAAATGACGGACAAGAAATATTGTGGTGCCGTTGCGTTGTTCCTAATGCAACAGACGGAGAAAAGGAAAGAGGAAGAGAAGCATCTGGATGATTCTGGAATTTAAGGACGCATTATTTCTGTTGGTGCGCGCGCTGACCACATTATTTAATATTGTGATCTGCTCTTTAGCTTCTCTAGGGCTTCAAGATTCATTTCAAGCGTGACGTTCAAGTCGTCGATTTCCTTTTTCAATCTTTTAACGTGTCTTTCCCGAGATTCTAAGTCGTCACTTTTCAAGATTTGAATTATCTTTGACATTCAATCACCTCTCCCGGTTGCTATATTATGTATTGATAAATAAGATATTAATAAATCGTGTTGTTTACTTGAAGAACAAAACTACAACCCCCCTTTGAGGAAAGCTTACTTTTTTCTAACAAACAGTCCTTCAAACAATGAAATAATCAGGTGCAGCCCACATTTACTGGGGACTGTTTGACTGAATTCGACCTCTACAGAAAGCGGAGGTGGGAATGAGCATTTTCAGCTCTGCAGTGTATTGTTGGAGAAGTATTTGGCCTTTATCGGTGATTTGATATCTTTTGCTCGGTCTTCCATCAAAGACGCCCCATAATGATTTTACAAGGCCGCGGGTTTCAAGGAGTTTTAGTTCAGGATAAAGTGTTGAGGATCCGAGATGAACAGAGAATTTTCTTTTTATTTCCATAAAAATCGCGTAGCCGTGCAGCCCGTTTTGCGGTTCGCCGTTAATTAGATTCAGGAGAACTACTTCCAAGACCGCTCCTTTGAACAGTTTCTTATTCATGCTTGTTCCTCTTTGTTGAGGAGTCTGTTCAATCACACGTCATCACCAGTATCTTAAGAGTGAATACTATAGATATTAAACCATGCAGTAGGCACTACACTACAACAACCTCTCAAAAAAAACAAGCCACCAATGGGTTGCGGGTCAGCGCCTTCGAAGAGTGACATCGCCATTTATTAGGCACATCATAACCCATACCGCGGATGTTTATTTGGAGATGGAAGTTTTGAAAGCAAAAGCACGTATGCTTATCCTATTTCTACTAGTTCCTTTAGCCGTATTGCCCATCGCGGCAGCAGCTGCCGTTTACACAGTTTCGTCAAGTTTCGCACAGCCTCAACCCCAACCACAGGTCACCACGACTACTCCGGGCGCTTACGACCGGATAGGCATAGCCATAGGTGCGGGCATAGCAGTAGGTTTAGCTGCTTTAGGCGCGGGCTTGGCAATTTCTTCAGCGGGCACCGCGGCGATTAGCGCGTTGGCGGAGAAGCCTGACACATTCTTCAGAAGCTTCCTGGTAGTGGCGTTGGCGGAAGCATTGGCAATTTACGGTTTGATCATGGGTATTCTGCTGTGGCTGAAACTGTAGCCACCAAACTTGAAAGCCCACTTCAACAATTGAGAAGTGCCCGCCAAAATCTTTAGATCATTATTTCCATTTGAAAAACAACTAGCTTTTGCTCCATAACGCGATGGGGAAAAATATATAACTGAAAGCCGCTCAAAATACAGGTAGAGATATTTTTGGAGACATAAAAATGAGAGAGTTAAACAAAACAAATTTAGCACACAGAAAAGCCAAAGTATCTATCGTCGCTACATTGATTCTGCTGCTTTCTGTTTCAGCTTTAGCTGTAGGCCTACAATCAGCTCAAGCGCAACAATCTTCACCCGCAGCTATCTACATATTCATCGCTACAACCAACGCAGGAATTAACCAAAACATACAAGTTGTAATCTTTATGAGCTCCGTCACGCCCGACGCAATCGAGAACACGGGCACAAGATGGCAAAACGTAAACGTGTCCATCACCAGACCTGACGGGACCACCGACTCCAGGCACTTCACCTCGCTAGACGCAGTTGCCTCAGCCTATTTCTTCTACCCTGCTACGATGCTCGGCACCTACAAGTTCCAAGCAAGCTTCCCAGGACAAACAATCCCTCCGTTCTTCAACCCGCTAGGCCTTTCATCATCAGTGCCATTAGTGTACGGTCCCGCCACAAGCAACGTAGTTAGCGTGACGGTTACGCAGGCCCAAGAGCCTCAACCTACCACAAACACTCCACTGCCTACCAGCTATTGGCAGCGACCCATAAATGCACTAAATTACAACTGGAACCAAGTAGCTAGTAACTGGCTCCTGCCAGGTTGGGACTATCCAGGCCGACAGTTCGACCAAGGCAGTGCATACGACCGCAACACGATGGCGCCAAACAGCGCTCACATACTCTGGACAACGCCTCTGACCTTCGGTGGTCTTGTAGGAGGCGAATTCGGAGCAACCGATTACTACAACGGAATGTCCTATGAACAGTATTTCCACCCACCAGTAATAATCAACGGCAGAATCTACTACAACAGCATCGTCGGAAACGAACCCACAGCCATCACCAACACAGGCGTCAACGCGTACACTACTACCGACCAAGAAAACCAATCCAGTATAACGTGCCTTGACCTCGCAACTGGAAAAACCATAATGACCATACCCCAAGCCTCAGTATCGTTCGGCCAAATCTACAACTACATCTCCCCCAACCAAGGCGGAACATTCGCGTACCTGTGGGATACCAATGGACCAGGCGGAACTTGGAAAATGTACGATGCGTGGACCGGCCAATACATACTCAGCCTCGCCAACGTGCCATCAGGAACGATGGTGTTGGATAACAATTGGGGCGGACCCGGAAATATCCTCATCTACACCGTTAACAATGCCGCAGGAACATTGAGCCTCTGGAATTCAAGCGCCGTCCTAAATCCACGCACTACAGCAGCACTTAACCCATTCCTTGCACAATTAGGAATCCTCGCACTAGCTGGAGCGAACCCCTTCACTTACAGACCAGAAAACTACATGGGTCTAACCTTCAACGCTACAGGAACAACAAATTTGGGAGGAGGCCTCGTTGGTGACACCAACGGCATCGAGTGGACAGTACCGATAAAGGACTTCGCAACGCTCAACGCATCAGGAACACCATCCATCGTACAGATAGGCTACGACAACACCATCTGGATTATGTCGGGAACCGGACCCTCGGTAGCAGTCTTCTCATTGCCACCGTACGAGAAATGGTCTAGTTATAGCATGACTGACGGCTCACAGAAGACCGCGCTCGTCAACATAAACCTGCTTTCGAAGCTTCCACTAAATGGCACAGCCTACGACGGAGTGAACATGCCACGCATAGTTGACTCTAACGGCAACTTTGCAATATACAATAAAGAGTCGCTTTCAATGTATTCTTGGAACGTGAAGACTGGAGCATTCAACTGGGGTCCAGCTGTAACTTCGACAAACGGCTGGGCACTGTTCAACTGGGAAACCGACTTCGTCGCAGACAACATCGTCTACAGCTGGGGCTTCGACGGATACGTACACGCCTTCGACACCGCCACCGGCACAAGCGTTTTCAACTTTAACGCTGGAGACGCAGGAAGCCTAAACCCCTACGGAACGAACGCTCTGTACCAAGGAATACTAATTGCTGATGGCAAACTCTACGCTCAGACTGGTGACCACGGCAACGGCGCACAACCTCTGTACCAAGGCGAATGGCTCTATTGCATGGATAAAAACACCGGAAGGAGCCTCTGGAACATGTCAGGTTGGTTCAACCAGCCAGCAATCGCAGACGGGGTAATGCTGACACAAAACCTCTACGACAACCAGATATACGCTTTTGGCAAAGGACCAACAGCGATGACCGTGGAAGCACCATTAACTGCTGTCGCAACAGGTACCAGCATGGTCATTCAAGGAACCGTCACGGACCAATCGCCAGGCGCGAAAGGATCTGCAGCAATCTCCGACCAATACATGAGCCAGTGGATGGCATACAAATACGAGCAACAGCAATTACCATCAACGTTCCCATGCGATAACGCAGGCGTACAAGTAACATTGACAGCGACAAGTCCCAGCGGAAGCACAACAACAATCGGCACAGTCAACAGCGACAGCAGCGGCAACTTTGCCATCACATGGACACCATCAACCACAGGAATGTACATCATAACAGCCACTTACTCAGGCAGCAACAGCTACTACGGATCAAACGCAGAAACCCACGTCGTAGTCGGCACAGTCTCCTCAGGAGTCACGCCAAGCGTCTCAACTACACCTCCACCAGCAAGCCCACCAGGCAGCACACCAGCATCCACACTGTACGCCATCGCAGCAGCCATAATCGTCATCGTAATAGTAATCGTAGCTGCAATAGCCCTGCAAAGACGACGCAAATAAACAGCAAACCAACAATTCCCCCTTTTCCTTTTTTTGTAAAGATCTCTTTTGATTTTCGGGACACTCTTTTGATTTTCGGGACATTTTCTTAATATAACTCGTCTTCTATACAGGCGGTTGGGAGAACTGGTCAATCCTTTGACGGGACACCATCAACTATCAGTTTTCACGGTCGGACACTCCACCCGGTCGCTTGACGAATTCGTGTCGCTCCTGAAAACCTACGGCGTAGATATAATTGTAGACGTACGCACCGTCCCACGATCAAGACACAACCCACAGTTCAACAAGGAAACCCTTCCAGACGCCCTTAAAGCAGCACGGTTAAAGTACATTCACATGCCCGAACTAGGAGGCTTACGCAGGCCCAAGAAAGACTCCATCAACATGGCTTGGCAGAACAAGTCCTTCCGGGGCTACGCTGATTACATGCAAACCAAGGAATTCGCGGAAAACCTGCTAAAACTCGTCGCGTTGATTCAGCAGAACTGCCTCGCCGTCATGTGCGCGGAAGCCGTGCCTTGGAGGTGTCACCGCAATCTATTGGCGGATGCGCTGTTGGTCAGGGGCATCAAAGTCTCTCACATCCTCACGGAAACTGTCTGTACAAGCCACGAGTTGACGCCATTCGCGCATGTGGAGGGCACTGCTGTTACTTACCCGCTTTTCGTCAAGGAAAAACCGCAAAGGAAGCTCGCGGATTTTGGAGTAGAATCGTAGGTCGCGATTGGGAAGCTTCTGGTTGCCGCTATGTCGGTGAAAGTTCCGCGGGTTCCTTGCGCATGTTTCTGCGCCACCTGATCACCAAAACGACGATAGCTACGCCCAAGCCGATAGCTGTGGCTATGATTAGATAGTGCAGCCTGCCCGCCACTAAGTCCCAGTTCTGCCCTAGAAACAAGCCCAAGTAAATTAAGAGACCGTTCCAGACGAGGCAGCCTGCCGTGGTGTAAGCTACAAACCTGGCAAGCGGCATACGCGCTGCCCCAGCGGGAAAAGACACAATCGTACGGAAGCCGGGAATCAGGCGACTGAGGAACACGGCGAAAAACCCATACTTGCCAAACCAGCCCATCGCGAGTTCCAGTTGGCTCTTAGTGAATACAGTTTTGCCGAAGATTTTGTGCTCCGCTATGAGATGTGCGCCCTTGAAGCCTATGTAGTAGTCGATGATGGCGCCCGCGATGCCTGCAATGGTAGCGATTGTTAAGCAAACCCAAAAGTTGAGTAGTCCGACGGAAACGAGGTAGCCTGCAAACGGCAAAACCACTTCGCTGGGGACGGGCAGAGAGCTGGATTCCAGAAGCATGAGGAAGAATATACCAGGGTACCCCCATGACGAGACGGCGATGGTGACGTTTTGCGTCATGAGAACAATGCCGCTCCAGAGCCATTGCAACGGACCACCTACAGTTGGCTTGCCTTGCACGAACGTGTCCTCCAGAATCTCCAACAGGACTATGATTGTAATGGAGAGGGCTATCGCTACAAAAATAATCTGCGGCGCCTTTTTGCGCATGCGTTCAAATCTCTGCTTAGAGGGCGCGATTTTAATCAGCCGCTTTGAGAGTGTAAAATTGCGGGCGCATGCACTTATTCGTTGCCCCCTCTTTTTACATAGTATGCTTATATGTTTCTGCGACGCCGTAGAATTCTTGGAAACAGAGCTCAGGTTGTGCCCATATGGAAATTGTAGAGGGAATTCATCGAGTAGACGAAGCAAGCGCCAACTTGGCCCACAGCAACGTCTACGTAGTCATAAACGGAAAAGAACTCGCCGTCATCGACACGGGAACTGGCGGAAACGCCAAGAAAACCGTTGAGTACATCCAAAAGATAGGTTACCAGCCCACCGACGTAACCGCCATTGTGATAACACACTTTCATATGGACCACTCGGGCAGCGCAAAAGAGCTAAAGGGCGTGCTGCTCAACTCCAAGGTGGCGGCACATGAGGCAGATGCAGACTACATTTCCGGCAAGAAGCCGCTGCCCAAGCCAAAAAACCTGCTGTTCAGAGCTGTCTCATCCTTCGTAAAGCTTGAGCCAGTCGCCGTGGACATTGTGCTTAAAGAAAACGACAAGATCGCCCAACTCACCGTCTTCCACACGCCAGGGCACACGCCGGGAAGCATCGCTCTGCTGGACGAGAACAGAAAAGCGATCTTTGTGGGCGACACACTACGCTACGACGGCGAAAAAGTGACGGGCGCACCAGAACAGTACACGCTGGATCCCGCTCAAGCGAAGGAATCCATAAAGAAAATAGCCCAATTGAGCTTTGATGTGATGCTGCCTGGGCACGGCGAACCGCTCAGAGAGCACGCATCTAAGGCGGTTAAGAAATTCGCTGAATCACAGCGGTAAACCGGCTTGACGTGACGCCACTTGGAAGCACATTTTGCAAGGATATGCGATAAGGGTGTAGGCGTAAGAATTTTGGTTCACGGCGCTCGCGTTTTCGTGGCATGGCAAACCAAATAAGGACATAGCATCATACTCAAAAGCGGAGACACACGCAAGTCGAGTGGAGTCAAGATGGACGTCATGTTACTCTCGGAACAAGAAGTCGCAGAATTACTCTTCATGGACGAAGTTTTGGAAGTTGTCGAACTCGCCTTCAGGGAACACGCGCTCGGGTACTCGCAGATGCCGCCGAAAACTTACCTTCACTTCAAACAACATAATGGCGACCTGCGAACAATGCCCGCTTTCCTGGAGAGGCTGGACATATCCGCGGTCAAAATAGTCAACGTTCACCCAGACAACATGAAAGAACACGGATTGCCCACTGTTATGGCCACTGTTCACCTCGTCGACCCTAAGACGGGAAAGCCGTTGGCCATAATGGGTGGTAGAAACATAACGGCGATGCGAACGGGTGCGGCAGGCGGCATAGCCGCAAAATATCTTGCGAAAAAAGATTCCAAAGTCGCGAGTTTTATCGGTAGCGGTGTTCAAGCGCGTACACAGTTGGCGGCGCTGTTTCTAGTTTTCCCTGCGATAACCGAAGTCAGAGTGTGGGATGTTTGGCTTGATGCAGCCGAAGCTTTCGCGGGTGAGGTTAGGGCTAAAAACCCGAAAATTCAGGTGAAAGTAGCCACAAACATCGAGTCAGCAGTCCAAGGCGCAGACATCGTTGTAACCACAACGCCCTCAACCAAACCCATAATCCAGAACGAATGGGTCTCTTTGGGCACGCATTTTAACTGCATCGGAGCAGATGCCCCTGGCAAGGAAGAAATCGACCCCGCAATCCTTAGACGATCAAAAATCGTCGTAGACGACTGGGAACAGGCTTCTCACTCTGGGGAAATAAACGTCCCCGTCGCCAACGGCATGATAACCAAGGGCGACTTATGGGCGGAACTCGGAGAACTAGTCGCGGGCGTTAAACCAGGAAGAACTGGCCCCAACGAAATCACGGTGTTCGACGCCACTGGCTTAGCCATCCAAGACGCCGTAACAGCAGAGCTTGTGCATCGAAAGGCGATCCAGAAGAAAGTAGGCCACAACATAACTATTTAGCAGATAATATCGGGACATCAGGCGCGTAAAACCTGAATTGGCACCCTTTCACCCAGAGACAACATACGGTTTCTTTTATGGGTTCTCTCTAATGGTGCCACGGAAAGATATTGTCCATTTGTATCCTAAAAATCATGATTTGGTCAAAATAGAGAGTGTTTGGAATTAACTGATGGAGCTAGGCATAAATTGCGTTTCTGGCTCTTTCAGTAAACTCTTGTTTTACGTTGAGGACGTCGGCTTGCATTACGGTGATTGTTCCTTTTCGCCCTAGCCGCAGTTGTCTTTCGCCTCTGAAGGTGGTTACTGACCCGTCTCTTATTTGAACGTCGTCGCCCACTTTGATGGAGTCTGCTTGCTCGTTCCATAGGCAGAGTTTTACTTTTCCCGTTTGATCTTCAATCCAGGTATTGGTTAGCATGACGTTGTTTCCGTATTGAGTGTGCACCAGCGTCGCTTTTGCTGCTTCTATGATCCTCCCTTCGACGTTTACTTTTTTCATTCCGTGTCTAAGGTCTTGGATGGGGCGTGGTTCTCCTTTGGAAGCGTGCGCCGTGTCTTGTCGGGCTATTTGCTTGCGGATTTGGTCGGTGTCCATCCAACTTTCAAAGTTTATGTCTTTTCTCACGAGAAACTCTTCAGGTACCCGAAACTGCACTATGACTCTGCTTTCCTTTGTTATGAGAATTATGGCCTCGCCCGCTACACTGCCGCGATACTCAATTTTTAGTTCTTCGCAGGTGGCTTCGCCTGTCTTTCGTGCTGAAACAACGGCTTCGAAGAGTTCTGCAAGGTAAACGCCGTATTTCACTGAGAGAAACGCGAGATGCTCGCCTAATATTGGTTTTCTGTAGTTCAAACATATCCCTCTCAAATTTGCTTGCCCGAATTATCTCGAAAAAGCACAGCGAGTCCTGGAGCAGATGTGGCTCTTTTTCTTGAAGAATCCCGACAACTAATACTGTAAGTCATCCGGAGTATATAGGCAAGACAAGCGGAAAGCTCATTTCACAATGAAAACTTGCCTGTTTTGAGGAGATGCTCTTGAAGACCAAGTTCGGTCCAGCCCACTTAGAACCACTTAGAACCATGCCCAATTTCTCTTGAAAAGCTTAAATTTCCGGAAGTTAAATGACAACAAAATAACAGAGGTATGAGTTCATGGAGTCAAACTACGTTAAAGTTGCTGAAAAATCAGAGGTACCAGTTGGCAAATTAAAGGCTGTAATGGTGGAAGGTAAAGAGGTTCTCGTGGCCAATGTGGGCGGCAACATTTACGCCATTGGCTTGAAATGCACTCATGCAGGCGGAGACCTATCAATGACAATTCTAGAAGGAAACGTTGTAACTTGTCCAAAGCATCATGCAAAATTCGACGTTACCACAGGAAAAGCAATTTCACAGCCAAAAATGGGGTTCTTGCATCCCGAAGCAAACGACGAACCGACATATCAGGTTAAAATCGAAAACGAAAACATAATGATCAAAATCTAAGCCTTATAGTTTGGCGCTCAAACAGAACCCTTTCTCTGGGCGCGGAAATTCCGTTTCATAATGGTCTTTACTATATTGAAGTTGAACGTTTTTGGCGCGGGCTGCTCTAAATATTTCTTATTGTCCTTTAAGATGGCTGGCTATTTTCTTTCCGAAATCCACGCATTTAGGCAGTTCCTCTTTTACTATGGGACCTGGAATCCCTTTCACTCTTATCGATAGCCCTGGTGAAATTAGGTTTAGGCTTGGCAATCTTTTCTTCACCATTAGTTCCAGTTTTTTGACTGCTCTATCAGGCGATCTTACCGTTCCGGAATAAGTGCCGAAAACAGCCACATGCTTTGCTTTTAGATCAAGTTCAGATAGTTGGTCGACAAACTTCTTCATAGTTCGCGAAGGTCTACCCATGTGGTTTGGTGCGCCTAATACTAACGCGTCGTAATTAGCCACTTTTCCAACGTCGATTTCCTTGACATATCCAATGGTGGTTTCAAATCCTTCAACTTCGCTGATTCCTTCCAAAATTTTCTCCGCAGCAAGTTTTGTGTTACCATACTTCGTGTCATAAATTACGAAAACCTTTACCAAAATCTCATCCCAATTATTCTTTATCATAAGCTTATTACAAAAACAATGTTCACGTCTTTATTCCTTGCGCAGCGTAACTAATTTGAAACTTCGTGACGGAACATGAAGCGTGTGTGAAAAAAATAGTATGGGGGTTTTGGCTGTTGTTTATGTTAGTTTGGTGCCGCATTCGCCGCAGAAGCTGATGCCTGCTGGGTTTTTAGCTCCACATTTGGGGCATACTTTCAGTCCTAAGGGTGCGCCGCAGTTATTGCAGAATTTGCCTGAGCCGGCTGGTTTTCCGCATGCCGGACAAATTGTTTGTCTTTGTGTTATTTCGCCTGTGTAGACTTGGGTGGTTTCGGCTTTTTGTTTGATGTCTGTGACCATTTTTTCAGCTCTTGCTGCTGCTACTTCTGTGCTTTCTCTTGGGGCGTCTTCGACGCAGAGTCCTTCCTGTTCGTTCCAGTCGTTTTCGCAGACGTATTTGTGGCATCTTGGGCATCTTTGGAAGTGACCTTTGGCTTCGTTTTGGGCGAGTTCGAAGGCTTGCTCGTGTTCTTTGTGCCATTCTGGTGTCATGCCCTGGAATCGTTCGCTCATAGCGTCTGCGCCTTGTTGAAGTGAATATCCTCCGCTACGTCCAGCTATTTGTGAACCGATAGAGGCGACTTGGCCTACTCCTCTCCAGAATCCTTTCTTCTTGTAAGTTTTGCTTGCTATGAAGTTTGTCTTGTAGCCGTCGTTGCATATGTCGCAGTTGAAGGTGAATTGGAACCCAGCGTCGCTGCTGTCGTCTTGATAATTTCGGGTAAATGGTTGAAGTGGCATTTTTTTCATCTCCCTGTTATGTTTAGGGGTTTACCGCATTTTATGCATTTCTCTCCGAGCGGTGGTTGTTCGGTTTTACATTTTGGGCAGATTACTGTTAGTCTTTTACCGCAGTTTTGGCAATAGTCTCCGAAGAATGTTGGTTTTCCACAGTAGGGGCAGTTTGTCTGAAGTAGTAAGCCGCAGCTGCTGCAGCTGACTTGTCCAGTTTCGATTGGGGTTCTGCATTTTGGGCATCTTTGGGGCCCTACTGGGTTTACTTTTCCGCAGAAGGGACATACATTGTCGTCGAAGTCAACGAGTTTTCCGCAGTATTTGCAGGGGTGTTTGTAACCTGGCATTTATTGGTCTCCTTTGCTCCACTTTTCGGAGTCATCTATGCTTTTAGTGTTGAAGGCTAATAAGCTAGTGACATCGATTTTCCATTGTTTCTGGGAAACATGGATCACTCTGCCTATGAATTGGTCTCTCAGGAGTTTTAGGGACGGGATTCTGGATACGGCAAACCTGTATTGAGTGTATTCTAGGCTCTCCAGCTGGTCATCTGTTAAGTAGATGGGTTCTCTTCTGAAGTTGATTTCGATCATGGATCGATTGACGTTCTTGATGAAACTGTCCAGTTTGATGGTCAGGTCTTCGTCTTTGGTTTGTTCGTATTCTCTTCTACTCATTGCTCTGAAGAAGTAGGTTGCTCCTGTTGTGGCGGGTTTTGGTTCTTCGTCTGGGGTTTGGCTGGTTTCTTGTTCTGTTTCGGAGAATGAGTTTTCTGTTGTTTGCCCTTTGTTTTTCTCCGCGTTTTCTTGGGTGTTGAATGCTTCGAGAGCTATTGTGTTGCTTTGCCTGTTTGTTCCTATGCTAAGGAGGGGGAATAACATCCATGTGTAGGTACCTGTCAGGTCGCCCATTAGTCCGCGTTTTATTCCAACGCAGACTTGGTCTTTTGCGGAGAGTGAATTTAGGAATTCGTATTCGGCGGTTATTCCAGCTTCGTCTATTTGTTTTGTTAGGCGTCTCCAGAAGTCCGGCGAATGCTCTTCGATTACTTTTCTTTTTGCAGCTCGTCCGTCCTTCATCAAGTTGGCTAGTCTGTTTGTCGTGATTGGGGTGGCTTCGGGAATTAGTTGTTTTATATCCTGTTGTGTTCTGAGTATCATCTTGTTTATGGCGTCTGAAAGGGCTTTTGAGAGTGGGTTGAAGTTTTGTCCAAGACGCGTGAGTTCGGTTTTTTCTAGAAATTCGTTTGTTATCGTTAGTTTGTAGTCTTGTTTGCTTAGATTAGTTACGTAGCAGTATGGGATGCGGATGGGGTCACTCTTTTGTGGTAGAATTACTATTGCGTTGTCGTATAGGCGGACTTCGCAGTTTCCAGTTTGGTTTGTTTGACCTTTTGGGTCCAACTGTGTGTATTGTGCTTCGAAGCCACCTTGGAGAAGTGATTCTTCCATGAGTAGGTATTTGAGCGCAAGCTCATTTCGGAGCTTGAATAGTTGGAAGAGGAAGTCTTCGTATTGGTACCCTAAGCCCCAAAGGTTTAGCTTTTCTTTTGAAGTTAAGAAAAGGTCGATTTTGTAGTCGTAGTCTGATATTCCTACAATGTCCGTGTACGCGAATAGCATGGGTTCTCCGAACATAACAGTTAGCGTTAGGTATTTTTCGTCGACAGTGGCTCTCGCTTCTCCTTCGTTTTTTATGTTTGACTGGTCATCGTAGAGTTTGTAGTTAACTGCAACGTCCATGATTGTCACCTTTTGTGATTAATTATTCGTTAGTGGCATATCTAATTTTGCAGGGTTGCATATGCGTACGACCTGTCATGACCGGATTATAGGTTTGCTCGCAACTTTAGCGTATTTTTAATCTTGCATAGCTAAAGATATTACAACGCGATTTCTAACGAACTACTTACAGCTAAAACTGAACGCGTTGATTTTAGAAAAAATAGTTTGCGTTATTGCGTAACGCGTATCTATTTGACTATTTGTGCGTTTGCTGCTTTGTCAGTTATTCTGGTGATTTTCACTTTTACGTGGTCTCCAGGTTTGGCGTCGGCAACATAAATTACATAGCCTTGATTTTTAGCTATGCCTTCACCTTTCGGACTCAATTCCGTAATTTCTACTTCTAATTCTTCTCCCAACTCGACTGGGCAACGCTTAAAGCCCTTACCATGACCACGTTTTCCCTCGTAATTGCCACCTTGCCTACTCGAATAACTCATTCAAAACACCTCTTAATGTCTGACACAGTAAAGGAGAAGGCCGTGTAGTTAATATGTTCCGCAAGTCTGCGCCTAAATCTGCGCCAATCCAAATAGGTTCAGTTTTGACCAACGACTCATTGAAGAAATCAGCCCTGAAAGTAAAGAAAAATTAGAGTTTAATCTCAAACCAAATCGGCGGCTCAGGGCAGCACAATTTCTGCATTATCTATTCGGAGCAATTTTGTGTTGCCGTCTCTGTTTTTTTCCGCGACTTGTCCGAGCGCCAGTTCCCTGCTCACGCATCTTCTGAGTCCTTTCATTTTCACTTCGCGGACCCGTCGCTTCCTCGCGCGCTTTCTCATTTTTCTTGTCTTCACTCATGTTCTTTCACCTCACCTGTCCAAGTTAAACGATTAGTGTTTCAAAACAAAACAGCCTTCCATGTGGAGCCTCCTCCGATGCAGCGTTAAGGTTTGGGTTCTCTGTCTTCGCTGTAGTCCCTGTCTTCGTGGACTTCCTCTTCAGATGCGGCTTCCTTCTCCTCTTCGTTCTCGGAGGTTTCTTCGTCAGCATCCATTTCTTTGTCTTCAGCTTCACCTTTTGCTGGATAAGCGTCGTCTAGCCAAGTTTCAAACTGTTTCTTGCTTTCAAGATTAGAAAAGGCCCATTCACATAATTCGTTGATAACGTTGTTTAAGTCAGTTTGGTGATCGTCAGCCAAAGATTTCAGGTACGTCTCCCACTTTGCATGCAGAGAAACTTTTGATTCTACCATCTTTATTCTCACCACCATTATCGTGTCTCAGAGCCATTATTCACGATTCAAGAATACCCGCGGGCATTAATCATTTTAGCAGTTGATTGCTTTCTTCAAGACTCATCGCTAACTTAATTTCACTCGTATTCCAAGCCATCCATTTCGCAATGTCGGGTTCCATAGAGAACTTTTGAAGTGATTCTGAACTTGGGGCTTCATATACCCAAACCACTAAATGCTCCGGGATTACAGTCCAAACGCCTACTCTCTTGATTCCGTGCTTCTTCTCTAATCCCCTCATTTTCTCAGGTAATTCCAGGGTCAGTTTCTTCATCTTTTCATTATTAAGTGGGCAGTTCTCAGGAGAATGCCTAGAAACTATCAAAAAAGTTGGCATAGAAACACTTCCAACCAAAAGAATACCGAAAGTCCCATATAAACCATTGTAAACAAGAAATCTTACCGGGGAAAAGGAAAACAGTTTATGCAAGGAACAACAGATTGAATAATAGATATTTTGTCGAGGTGAAACGTTTGGCTGAGAAGTTGGAGCTTGTGTTCATGGATAAGAACGGCAAGTTTTACCCACTAGACGAGGTCAGCAGTGCAGAGTTGGCAAGGGGACTTGAAAAGATCTCCAAAGAAATTGCAGCAAAACTGCAATTGCAGAGAGAACAAAGATAGCGCAGTTTAGGATTTCTGCGAGGGAACAAATTGAACAAAGAAAAGCAGGCCATGAAGACTGAAGAAAAACAACTTAAAGATACTCTGAACGAGAAAATAGTTGAATCGCAAGAAGAAAGCGAAGAAGACGACGAAATAATTTTTGTGCTTTTTGTCGATGGAAAAATTGTGTCTTGGGCCAAAACCTTACTCTACAGCAACTTAGAAGAAATACACACCGCTTGCAAGGAAAAACGTAAAGGATATGGCAAAAAATTGCTTGCACATATAGAGAAAAATGCTAAGGCACATGGGGCTACCACAATGAAGACTTGCTTTGAGTACCCTTGCAGTAATGAAGCATCAGGTTTCTTCAAAAACATGGGATATAGGCTTAATCCTTTAATCAAAAAACCGTAGAAAATTGTTTTCACTTATTTAATTAACCGCAACTAGATTTACGCTCCATTTAGCAATAGCGCAAATGCTCAGATTAGAATTCAAAAACTGTGAGGAAGACAAAGCTACTTCAATAGACGCTACCTAATAGAGTCCTTACATTAGAGATTAAGCACATAAGTTAATATGTTTATAAGTAGGTAAGCACATAGTAGCTTATGTTGATAAGCGAATTGGAGTGAATGAATAATGACGACAAAAACAAGGATAGAACTGGGCGTCTGGCAGTTCGCTTATTGGAACAACATCTAACACGTGGGAATCGTGCATAAAACTTTAACAAAATAGGTGATCGAATATGGGTCGAATCAGCGTAGACCTCCCAGCTGAGTTGGAAAAGCAACTCAGATTGAAAACAGTTGAGAGGTTCGGCGGGAAAAAAGGCGACTTGTCCAAAGCTGTGGAAGAAGCAGTAAGAACGTGGATCGCCAAATAACAGATCCTACAGAAGTCCCTTTCCCGCGCCGGAACAAAGCGGTGCAATAACACAACAGAAAACTGAGCCGACACAAAAATAGCTCAAACAACAGACTCCGCTTTCTTAAGATTCTAATAATAAATTAAGCGAGGTGAAAAAAAATGAGTAAAGAAGAAAAAAAAGCACCGGTGAAGGCAATCGCAAAAACTGAAGTCGCAGTGAAACCTGTAAAACATGTTCCCGCTAAACACATCCCTGCCAAACACATTCCAGCAGTTCATGTTCTGACAACCTTTGACGACTTAATGGAAAATTTCCGCCAAAACTTCATAGAAAGCATAGCTTTCCCAGGAGACTGGATAAGTCTGGAACCTGTCGTTCCAGTCCGTGAAGCAACCGTAGATCTAGTTGATGAAGGAAACAGGTTTGTCGTGCATGCTGAATTGCCAGGAGTAGCTAAAGACAAAATCGATGTAATGCTGACGAAGGATGACATCGAAATCTCGGCTGAAACAGACGTTGAAACAGAAAACAAAGAGAAGAACTTTGACTTTGTTGTCAGAGAACGCGTCTACTCGCATGTTTACAAAAAGCTGGCGTTCCCCGAAGAAGTAATCCCAGAAAAAGCCGAATCTACATACAATGACGGACTACTGAAAGTCTGCGTCCCAAAGAAGACGACTACACCCGCGCCTAAAAAGCACAAAGTAGCAGTGAAATAGCTGGTTTAGTGAGCATTTTTATGCTTACTAACTATCCTGCAATATTTTTGAGAAACTAGCCTGCTGGGCTTAAGGGAAACTGCAGCCTCGGATTTAAATCAGACCATTTTTGATTTGGGTTGGCTGGAGGGCGTCCTTTTCTTTATGATCTTTGGAAAATGTTCTCAGTATGCGTTGCTAACAATCACCAATCTTATGGGCGGAGCTACGCGCTTGTCATACAATTAGTGGCTCTTTCTTGCTGTCTACTGAGAAACCTCGCGTAGAATATGTCAGCACACCCCACGACACTAAGACAAAGACGACCACCCCTGCAGAAATGTAGGGCATTTTGGTCAGCGTTGTGTCGACAGCTTGCGGGTTCAATATACCACCAAGAATTATCGCGAAAATCATGATTCCAACGGACACAAAAAACGAAAACTTGTAGGGCCTGTCTGACTTTGTCTTAACCAGTTTCTTTCGGTCGAGTTCGCCAACAAGAAAATTTAAGAAGACTCCGAAAGAGCCAACTATTAATGGAATTATAAGAGAAAGGGTTTCCTTATGCGTGCTTAAATCGATGAACCGCTGCAGGCCAAGAGCAGTAATGAGAAGCATAAGGAGAACGAGACCTATAGATCCAAAGAAGATGCACCGGTCAAGATACTTCCCTGAGAGAGCTGGTCCGTAAGTTCTTCTATTTGGCACGGGTACTTCGCCAGGTTTAATATCTTTTGTAGTTCTTCGAGTCAGTCCTGGTAGATCGTTGGAGAGAAAATAGATTTTGTGTTTTGGATCAAGCGGCAATTTGTTGCCATCCGAGTCATACACCGCTTTGGTTACAATTCTTGAAAAAGGGTACAGCCATTCGACGCCTCGGTCCCTTGTTGTGGTGAATGAATCTAGGAACGAGTGGAGAAAGGCTCCGATGCCAAAAAACGGGTTTATCAAATAGACTATGCCTATGAACAAAAGATTGTGAAATAATGCACGATGTACTTGGTGGAGTCGAAAGGACTCCTTGCTAAAAAAACCGTATTCTCTGTCTAAATCAGGAATTACGGAACCAACCCCAATCATTAGAGCTATCTCGGGTCTACCAAAGAATAAAGCGCCAACAAGTATCCCAAACATTATGTGAGTAGAAAGATTCATGAGAACAACCCGTTGACTTCTGGCTACTAATTATTATACAGGGAATTTTGAGAATATAAAGCTAATTCTAACGTTCCCCCGACAAGAGACTTTGGAGGCAATATATTCTTCCGTCGAACGAGGTTTTGATTTAATCATTCTGTTCACCGAATAACGCTTAGACTTACTAGCTATATTTGAGCTTCGGCAAAGTTTTTCTATTTCTTTGGAATCAAGCTCAATCCAATCAGGATTCACTCTTTGTTTAAGCCGAGACAGTCATACTTCAAAAATATATGCTCAGGGCACGCGGCAGAATACTGACTACTCGCTTAATGGAAGTTCAATATCGAATCGTGCCCCTTTTCCTAACTCGCTCTCAAATGTCACAGTTCCGTCTAAAGCTTCGGTTGGTTTTTTGACTACTGCCAATCCAAAACCTTGACCTTTAGGCTTCGTCGTGACCAAAGGCATGAATATTCTGTCTCTTACCTCAATAGGTATACCTTGCCCTGTGTCTTCAACGCTTAGAAGTGCCTTGCCTTCCTTGCGTTTCACGGATATGGATATTCTTCCACCATTTGTCAAGGCTTGTATTGAATTAGAAATAAGATTTGTCAGTATCCGCTTCATATACGTGGTGTCAGCCTTGAGTGCCAGAGAACCATCTTCGAGTGAAAAGTCAACTTGAATGGTCTCTGGAATATCCATGTTTGATATTACCTCTTCAATGAGTTTTTCCACGGCAACCTCCTCTAAGGTTGGTTTGGGAGGTTTCGCGTAATCCTGCAAGTCGAGTACAATTTTGCTTATGTAGGACAGGTTTTCTTCGATGCTGCCGACGCTTTCCATTAAACTCACCTTAGCATCGCCCTCAGGTAACGAGTCAACTTCGAGTTTTGACAGGTATATTTCGCTCATTATGGATTGAAGCGGGTTTCTAATATCGTGTCCAATCATGCCCGCAGTTTGCCCAATTGCGGAGAGTCTTTCAGCGTTTTTAAGCTGTTCAACTTGTTGTGAAACAAGCTTTTCCAAGTGTTCCGTATGCATGCCAAGTTTGTTTTCAAGTTCTCTTTTTTCAGTGATGCCTTCAAAAATTGCCACAGAGTCAATTATTTCGCAATTCACATCGGTTAGTGGAGCCGATGCGGAGGAAACAAGTATTCTTGAACCATCATGCCTTTCAATTATTGCCTCATCGTTAACGATTTTTTCTCCATTCAGAGCACGATTGGCGGGAAGTTTTTCAGGTGGATAAATTTCCCCATTTGGTTTAAGCAGTTTCATCATTTTCGTTGATTGATTATGCATTTCAAGACCCAGTGGATTAGCACCATAAAGTTCGATGGCTTGGTCATTGGCATAAGTGATTGTTCCGGAAGGACTTTCAAGAATGATTATTCCAACAGGGACAAGCCTTAAAATTGAATAAATACCTGTTCCAGCAAATTCGCCGTTAAGCCTATTGGGCATAATATCAATCAAATAACGGTGCATCTTAACACATAATTTTTTTGTCTATTCCTATGTGTCTTTGGAATTTCCAGGTATTCGTTTCTTATGCTTCCTTAATGACGTCACTAACAAATTTGTGCGCTGAAGTTTAAAAAAATTGACTTTAAAATAATTCAAAACCTCTCGTAAAAGCTTCTGAAGTATGAAATGTAAAAAGTCATATAGCATAAGTTGTTGCTGTTGATTCCCACCCACACACCCTAAAATTGGGCGCACCCCTATAGCTACGTAGTAAAGAATGTGAAAACAATGACAGGAAAAATTCTCATAGCTTATTCAACAAAAAGTGGAATAAATGAAGCCGCCGCACACGCCATAGCTGATACACTCAAAACAACCTACAGCATGGACGTAACAGTTGCAGATCTCAGGAACGGCCAACCCGACATTACACCATTCCAAAACATTATCGTTGGTGGTGGTGTAGAAAGTGCAAACGTTTACAATGAAGCCGTGAATTTTTTGGAGAAAGACTTTGGGGGCAGGAACGTTGCAGTCTATTTCTGTTGTGAGGACCAGGAAAACCCAAAGGCACAAAGCACTGAAGACAACTCAAAAAAAGCACTGTCCAAAAATACGTCTCTCAAGCCTATTGATGTTGCTGCTTTTGGAGGCTGCATGCTAAGGCAAGGAAGGCCAGTTATGGACGAGGTAAACATGAATAGGGTAAGGGACTGGGCGATAGACCTGGGAAGGAAGTTTAGCGCACTCGAACCAAAGCCGATTCCAAAACCAATGCCAGTCGTTGACGTGACGCCAGTAGTTAAGATGCCTGCGACGGCGAATGAAACGGAAGGAGTCTTCGAGATTATACTTGATTCTGCCAATAAGTTCCGTTTCCATTTGAAAGCTGGCAACGGGCAGATAATTGCTGTAAGCCAGGGCTACGGGGCAAAAGAATCGGCTATAAAAGGCATTGATTCAATTAAGAAGAATGCTCCAATCGCCAGGATCGTTGATCTCACAACAGCAGAAGGGGCCATCCCAAATCATGTAAAGGGAATTGTCCAGGAACCGGTTTTCGAAATTCAAACAAACGACCCTGATAAGTGGCGTTTCCACCTAAAAGCTGCCAACGGTGAAATAATTGCTGTAAGCCAATCCTACCAAACAAAAGAGTCAGCCGAAGTAGGTATAGCATCAGTGAAGAAGAATGCTCCAACAGCTAAGATCGTTGACCTTACACAGGAAGCGGCGATTGAAGCCTAATCTTCTTTCTTTTTTTTGAAAACTTGGTAAGAGTTATGAACTTTTCCTCGAGAGACTTCAAGGTGCCTAATTTACTTTAAAGTTAAAATCGTTTTGGCGGTTTGTTTGGTCGGATTGTTTTTTGGGCGAGGGTGTGAAAACTAGTTGCCATTCATAAGGGAAATTATCGACGCGTTGTTCAAGGAGATAAAAGCTGTTCTCAGAGAGTATGTACATGAAATGGAGGCTGCTCTTAAGAAACGCCTCCAAAGGCTTCTGGTTTCAGGTATTATTGTAAGTGTTTTATTGGCCCTGGTAATTTCATTATTCGGATCTGCCGTCCTATTCCTGCTTATCGGGTCGCTGAAGTACCTTAGCACTTTGATGCCGGAGTGGAAGGCTTGGAGCATAATGGGTCTTACTTCAGCCGTCGTCGGTGGTTTGCTCTTTCTTGCGCTTTTCTTTTTTATAAGGAAGCAATTGAGAACAAAGCAAACTTGAGTTTTCTGTTCCGTCATCCACCTCAGAATCTTTCCATCTTGTTCGTCATAGCCTCGCACACACTGTTTCAAGAGTATTTTTTCGTTTTGAGCAAACGTCAACCTTCAAAACCGGACCGCAAAACCTTCCGAAAAGCAAAAGATAGTTCCATGTCTCGTGAACAACAGTGAAGGTTAAATACAAATTCTAGCAAAGAATATGCCGAGAGATCAGGATGACCAACGACGAAAACACTGACCTACTCTTGGGCTTGGGTTTGAGTCTTAATCAGGCAAGAGTGTACTTAGCAATACTCAAACTGGAAAAAACAACAGTAGGACAGGTAGCGAAGTTTTCTAAAGTGCGTAGAGAAGACGTCTACAGAATTCTGCCCTCACTTGAAAAAATGGGCTTGATAGAAAGATTGCTCGGCAAACCAACTGAGATCCGGGCTACCCTTATTTCAGATTCCTTAGCTTCACTAGTGGCGGAAGAAAAGAACAGATCCGATGAACGGTTGACGGACATGAAGAGCATGGTGCAGAAACTCGCCCTCAAAGATTGGAAGCAACCACCTCCTGGGGAAGAAAGCATCTACATATTGATTGCGGAAAAAAAGGCAATTTTGGCAAAGACAGCAGAACTTATTCATAACTCGGAAGAAGAAGTCGGCTTGATTGCTGATAGACTAAGAATCACACAAGTTTTGGCTCATTTTTCAGATGAAGGCAAACACGCAATAAAGAAAGGGGCCAAGATTCGACTGATCTTTGAAGGAGAAAAACCAGACATTTCCCTCAAGGAACAAATCCAAAAACTCATCGGAAGCGCTTCGGTTAGCGTCAAGTTTCATCGTGAACCTTTGAATCATTTCATAATGTCCGATGACAAGGAAGCAATGATCACCACCTCAAAAGAAAGCGGATTTGGCGAAAGCCCCTCTCTTTGGACCAATAACTGCAATCTTATAGGCGTATTAAGAACAAGTTTTGAATCCGACTGGAAAAAAGCCGAAAACTGACCCGAAAAATATAAACCTGCAATCACACCGCATGAATGTAGGTGTGGGCTCCCAGTCACTCATGTTTAACTCTGCTACGGCTCTCATATAGAGCAAGTGAGTTTGCAATGAATACATTGTTGACGATTGCAGTTATAGTTGTAATACTCTGGTTAGTAGGTTTCTTTGCTTTGCCGGGCATAGGTGCGCTGATAAACGTACTGCTTGTAATAGCTGTAGTCTTGGTGTTAGTTTGGCTCATAACCGGAAAAAAGCTCTGGAAATAGCCACAAATCCCCTTTTGGTGGTAGGGTTCAGTCACATCAAAAAACAGAATATCAGGCCAAAAAACGTTGCCTGGACAAGATAAAGGAAAAATTATGTTGACGCAGAAACCATCATTCAAGAAGTGGATTAGCCTATTAGCAGTGGCTGGTTTTCTTGTTTTCATACTCTACTTCGTATTTTTCACAGACTTAAGACAGGTTACAGTAGTCATCGAGGGCATTAAAGTCCCGATATATGTTCTATCTTTTGCGTGCGTTTTAGGTGTAGCATTTTTTAGTGCATTAACTTGGAAAGCATCACTCGACATTGTTGGGGTAAAAACCACTTTTAGAAGGGTCTTTAGTCTCAATTGGGTTGGAATTTTCGTTGATTCGCTTATTCCGGGCGGTTTGGCCGGGGACCTCTTCATGACTTACCTATTAAGTAGAGACGAAGGTGTTGATGGAGCTAAAGTATTAGCTTCAATAATAGTCAAGGATGTTCTTGAGCTTATTGTGATCTTAGGCTCCTTAATTGTTGGCATGGTTTTCCTCGTTCTGAACTACTCGATAAATAGCCTCTTGTTGATCGCTATAGGGATAACGCTGGCTTTCTTAGCATTGCCGCTTTTTCTGATAATATACTTAAGCACGAATGTTTCGGCAACCAAAAAGTTGCTTCGAGCCCTTGTAGGGGCAGTCGCAAAAATTAGAAAAAAACCGTTTGAAACCACCCAACTTGAAAATAAGATAACCGACTTTCACGATGGAATAATGTCAATCAAGAGCAATCCAAAAGCCATGGTGAAGCCAATCATCTTCCAAACAGTAGCTTGGGTTTTCGAAATCTTAGCGTTATTCTTTGTTTTTGTTGCTTTAGGGTCACAGATTACAGCTGACAAAATCTTGATTACAAACACCGTAGTAAGTACTATCAGGGACCAAGGGGTAGTTCTTGCTGGCTTCTCCCAAATAATTTCCAGTCAGCTTTACGGAGTTCTCGGAATTAACCTATCGTTGGCGCAAGCTTCAAGCTTGCTAGCTGGATTAGCCAATTTCTGGTTCAGATTAGTAATTTCTTTCGTCTTTTTCCAAGCGTATGGGTTGGGGACAATTGCCGAAAAGATCTTGAATAAAGCATTTAAGGAGAAAAAGAAAAAAGATAAAAAGGATTTCAAGAAACAAACTGATAGTAATGCGAGAGATTTTGAGGCAAAAACTGATAGTGATAGGAAAGATTTCGAGAAACTACGCAATAACAACGAGATAGGTTTCAAAGAACAAAGGGATACTAACAGAAGAGACTTTGAGGCAAAAACAGAGAGCGACAAAAGCGATCGCTTAGAACAAAGGGATATCCACAGAAAAGATTTCCAAGAAAAAACTGACACCGACAAAAAGGACTTCGAGAAACTACGCGATAATAACGAAACAGATTACAAAGAACACAAAGATGCTAGCCAAAAAGATTTTGAAGAAAAAACAGAGAGCGACAAAAGCGATCGCTTAGAACAAAGGGATATCCACAGAAAAGATTTCCAAGAAAAAACTGACACCGACAAAAAGGACTTCGAGAAACTACGCGATAATAACGAAACAGATTACAAAGAACACAAAGATGCTAGCCAAAAAGATTTTGAAGAAAAAACCGACAGTGATAAAAGCGATTACAACGAACAAAAAGATACTGACAAAAAGTGTTTTAAAGAAAAAACTGATAAAGATAAAAAAGATTTCCAGGACAAAAAAGATTCTAAAGAATGAGAACTTTATCAGTTAAGTGCGCATCTTGAGTTTCTTCTAGTTGAGCGCGTCCAATTGAAGGGCGGTTATAGTCTTCAGAATTGGAGACTACCAAGTTGGGTTAGTGTGTCTTTGCGAGTGTAGAGGAGAAACCGTTATGGATAGGTTTTATGCCTGTCCAATGTTTCTTTGGTCGCTCTAATTTTTCCTAAACTACCGTTGTGTGCGCTCAACACAAATTGCAGTGAACTTCCCTTGAAAAATTCCCTGAATTGATTTCCGCATTTAGTGCACTTATACATCTTGACTCGGAATCGCCCAAAGTTCCATTCCTTATCAGGCTCTTTCATATGAAATGAGCAGTTTGGACATTTCGGCATACCTTTCAACTTACGACCCTTAAGCGATCATGACTATATATCATTTCAGACGTTAATTCTCAAAGCCCAGTTTGCGTAAGTTCGAAAATCCCGTGAAAGCACCAAAGAAGGCTCAACGTAACAATGAAGATTGCATCTTTGGCAGTTCTGTGTTTCTTTCCAATCAATTCCAGAGATTGCGGTTTTGATGCTGGTTTCCAGGACAGAAACGCTAGTCGCATATTCATTGCGAGCATAGCAGGGCAGGATCAGCTTTCCATCTGGACCTACATTAATCATAGCCCAAGGTTTGCACTTCCAGTTTCTCTCTCTTGCCAAGACTTTAAAATAACTGATTGAATTCACAAGCGGGTACCCACTCTTTTTCATAGAAACAAGTTTCCCAGCTATCTCCGCGATTTCTTTTGCGGCAGGTGCAGACGTCTTGGCATTACAATATTCATGCACCACAGCTACAGATATCCTGACGCTCAATTCCTTAGCTAACTTCACCATGTCTTCGATTTCATGAAGATTCTCAGCCATTATCGTCGTGTTAATTGTAACTGGAACCTTCTGTGCGGCTGCCGTTATGCCGCGCATCGCTTTTTTGAAACAGCCACTAACGCCTCTGATTGTGTCATGAGTTTTTTCTAAGCCATCTAACGAAACGTAGACGACACCGTTGATGTAAGGTGATATCTCGTCTACCTTGGATTCGAGGAGAGTACCGTTAGTTATGAGGCTCGTATGCAAAGGTAGAGAACGAGAGAAAGCAAGAATTTCAACCAAATCATTTCTCAGCAGAGGTTCCCCGCCTTCAAACGCGATTCCGCATGCTCCCGAACTGTAAACCTGTCTCAGAATTGCTTTTTCCTGGTCTATGCTTGAGTCTGAGCTGGACCTTTTCCAGAATGGACACATTTTACATCGGAGATTGCAGTTGTAGGTCAACTTGTGACCGCAAAACATAGGAACCTTTACGTCAAATAAGTTCGAGACCAAACCACGATAAATTCTCAGACCTAGCCAAAATAGCTCCATCCTCTGGCGAACCTTTCTTTCTCCCACAGAATGGTTGGAAACCCGCCCCAATCCTCCAAGATCAGTTCAGAATGAAACAACAAACTTACGTCTATAAAAACAAGTACTTTTCTTTTTTGTTTCTTGAGAAAAGGGGGATTTTGCTTTGCTATTCTTTTTTCTTGATTTCTTTTTTAACTCCCTTTCCGAAATCACTTACAGCTTTGGCACCTTTCCTGATGCCGTTGCCGACTGCTTCTCCAGTTTTTTCAGCAGCGTTTTCAACTTTTTTCTTCTCTTCAGGCATTCCGTTCACCTCTACATCTGAAGTCACAGGTTGCAGAATTAAGGTTGTGTGACTGTGAAGTCACAGCAACTTTTAGGTATCGACGAGTTTTTCATGCGGAATAGCTGTGCTTAAGTGGATGAGAAGGTTCGGTGAAAACGTGTTTCAATAGTCTTAAGTGCAACTAACGTTTTTGACCTCTCCACGTCGTTTATTTAAAAAATTTTGCCAATACGATGGTTTATATAGCGAAAAATCTAACTATTATTAGGTGTTGCTTTTGAGCAATCTAATTATTGGAAATATGAGTTTGACGGGTCTGCTTGTTGCTATAATTGGCTTGATCATTCTGTGGATAATAGTCTCGATACCAGTGTGGTTAGCGGGCAAAGCAGTAACGGGCGGAAAAGCAACCTTCGGCGAAGCAATGCTTGCTACGTTGTTTGGTCCAATAGTTTACGCTGTTACGTTGGTCGTAGTTGATTTCCTTCTGGGCGGGGTAATAGGCTCAGCAGGATACATCATCGCGTTAATCTTGGCGTTCATAGGCTGGATATGGGTCTACAAAGCAAGTTTCAAAACGGGCTGGCTCGGCGGTATCGCAATAGCCATACTAGCAGTGATAATCTTCGCGGTGATAAGCATAGTATTTGGTGCACTCTTCGGCTTGGTAGTTCCAGCACCCTTCTTCCCACACATCTAAAAATCACAGCAAACACTGAACAGACTACGAATAGATATCAACTTCTTGGGATTCAGGATTGCGGCTAAAACGGTTAAAGAGTTTGCAGACTTGACCGTCCAGTTCTTTGTAGAGGGGTAAGGGTAAAGTAGGTAGTCTCAAAACTTCTTGACTTTTGAAGTAGAAGTCAATTTTAATGAAGTTAGGGGGATTGGCGGTTAGGGTTTTGTTAGCTCTGTGTGGAGTTGAAAAGGGGCTTTTTTCCGCGTTAGCTAGTTCCTAACCCGCAAAAATCACTTCAACGTTTGATGGCTACAGGATTACGCAATTACCTTAAGTCTCAAAATGTTTATAGCTGTTGGGCTTCGCAACGGGGCTCTTGTGAATAAAAATATTTTAAGCCTTAAATCCTCGAATTGGCAATCGGAAATCCACAAACATTTTGCGGATGATAATTGTATAAGACTAGAAATGATCTATTCTTGATGTCGACAATGCTCATCGCTGTAGGATCAGGATGCAGAGTATAGTACTTCCCGGTACTAACCTTTCTTTCGACTACACCTTCCAGCATAGCAGTTATTACGTCTCCATGAGAAACTACTATTACATTCCCTTCAGCTGCCTTCCTGATGACTTCGACGGCCTTCCCAGTTCGCTCCAAGAGATCGTTGTTCGTCTCCGAAAAAGCTGAAGGGGTGGTCAAAATGTGATGTCTTCCCTTCTTGCCAACGAACCTGGGTTTAAGTTTCGCTTCGGTCAGTTCTTCAAGAGTTTTTATCTTCAACTCGTGCGGAGCCGCTAGAATTTTTGCAGTTTCTACGGCGCGAAATACCAGACTGCTGTAAACGGCGTTTATCTTCACTTTGGAAAGAGTCTTGGCGATAAATGAGACTTCTTTCACGCCCTTCTTATTCAAGGGGTAATCCAATGGACCTGCCTCTATTCCTTTTTCGTTGGCTTCGGTTTCTCCGTGTCTGACAACAAAAAGATAGTCTGCAGTCATTTCTTTCCGCTTATTCAACAATCTAATAATAATTCAAGTTATTTAGGCGTACAACGGGCCGGCTGTCTGTCGTTTAGTCCACGAGTTCGTTTCGGCTTTGGGCAAGTTGATTGCTGAACACTTTGAGTCCTGGAATCGACTATTTGGGAGTATCGGGCGCATTAGGGGCATTGGGCACGCTGGCGTATCCGGTTGAAAACGGTGCTTGGAACTTGCCAATGTTCTCTCTGATAATTCCGTAGGCCTTTTCTGCTTCGGAGTTAGGCAAGTCATCCAAGGCTAATGGCTCGCCACCGAGCCTAAGCGTACATTTGATAGTTGACCGCAGCACTCCTTTGTCCAATACTACATTTGCTATGTCCCGGTAGTTGTAATCGGTGTAATCCTTCTTTAAACCGAGTGCGTGAGGATGCCGCAGGATCATGCGCTCGTTCGTAAATATTACGGAGTCAATGTTGATCTGGGGATGGTAGATTTTCTGCTTAATATATAACTCAACTTTTTCGTTTGGACCAAGAATTTTCGCTATGTCATCAGGAGTATCCATAATTATCAACCAACTTAGAACATTCTTTCCTATGCAATTATGACCATTGAGGGGATAAATAGTTATGTGACTGTGAAACTACAGCGACAACAGATCGCGATTATTGTTTGGATTCTTTGCGCATGCAACATCATTCGGGATTCACTTGTTCCGCAAGATTTGTGGAGTACAGACATTGCGTTTTTGAGTGTTAAGTTTCAGAACTTTACCCGTTTGTAGAAAATTCGTTTTACCACTTCACCCGCGACTATGTAGAGCACCACAATAATCGACATCAAAAGAAGAACCAAGAGGGGCGGCTGAACAAAACCAAATAGAGTGCCAAGCGAGGTGAAAGGTAAGACGAGTGTGACGCCGACAATGACTATGGTTGCTAACAGCAAATATCTCCCCGGATAGCTTTTGAAGAATGGTCTTCGGCTCCGAATTACCAGAACAATTAAACTTGCAGAAAGAACGGATTCTATGAACCATCCGGTCCTAAAAAGACCTTCAGGACTTTTGAAGACAAGCAGAAGTACTCCAAAAGCGAGATAGTCGAAAACCGAACTCAAGACCCCGAAAACTACCATGAAATTGCGAATGAACGCGACGTTCCAGCGCCGGGGCTGTTCAACCATTTCACTGTCAACATTGTCTGTGCCGATTGTTGTCTCTGGGAAATCTGTCATCAGATTAGTAAGCAAAATCTGCCCAGGCAAGAGAGGCAGAAATGACAAGAAGAGGGATGCTCCCGCCATACTAAACATGTTTCCGAAATTAGCGCTCGTTGCCATGAACACGTACTTGAGAGTGTTGGCAAAGGTTTTCCTTCCCTCTTTCACGCCGTTTGCAAGCACACCCAAGTCCTTTTCAAGCAGAACAATATCTGCGGATTCTTTGGCGACATCCACTGCGCTTTCAACGGAGAGACCGACATCAGCTGCGTGAAGAGCGGAGGCGTCGTTGATTCCATCGCCCATGTATCCGACCACGTTTCCGGCTTTTTTGAGTGCGAGAATGATACGTTCCTTCTGGTTGGGTTCGACCTCTGCGAAAACGTTAACTTCATTCACTTGTCGAAGCAGTGCTTCATCACTTAAGACGCGGAGGTCTGAACCCGCAAGAATTTTGGGGTTAGGAAACCCGACTTGCTGACTGATGCTGGCTGCGACCAATCGGTTGTCTCCGGTAACAATCTTTAGAGAAATCCCAAGATGTTTCAACTCGCTAATTGTCTCGGCGATTTTAGGCTTGGCAGGATCAAAGAGAACCAAAAATCCCAAGAAAGTCATTCCGGCTTCGCTATCTTTGGTGATGAGTTTTTCAGTTCCGATGTTTTTGTAAGATATGCCCAGAACGCGGAAACCTTTGCTGCTGAGGTCTTCGAAGCGTTGCTGGATCTGCTTTTCCACTCCAGCGATTTGCACGGACGTTCCTTCGGAAGTTTCAACCTGGTTGCAAACAGCAAGGACGTCTTTCAGAGCGCCTTTGGTAACCATCAGATTCGTATTGCCCTTCGACACCAAGATGCTAAGTCGCTTCCGAATAAAATCGTACGGCACCTCATCCTGTTTCTGGTAACCAGAAACGTCAAGACGGTTTGCGCAAATTGCTTCATCGATTGGATTTGTGAACCCCGTCTGGTAAGAAGCGTTTAGATAAGCGTAAAGTTGCGCCTTCACGCTTGCATTACCGTTAAAATCAAGAACCGATTGTATTCTTATAATGCCCTCCGTCAATGTGCCTGTCTTGTCGGAACAGAGGACATTCATGCTGCCGAAGTTCTCAATAGATGCGAGCCGTTTGACGATCACCTTCTGAGTTGCCATGTTTTTGGCTCCGCGAGCGAGGTTAATACTGATAATCGCGGGCAGTAGTTGCGGTGTCAATCCGACTGCGAGTGCTAATGAAAAGAGAAGAGATTCCAGCACGGGACGGGCAAAATACACGTTTATCGCTAAGGTAGCGACCACTAACACCAACGTTACTTCCATTAGGAGGTAACCGAAATGCCGGACTCCATGTTCAAACTCGGTTTCAGGCGGTCTGAGTCTTAGACGCTCAGAGACTTTGCCGAACTCTGTTTGCAACCCGGTTCCTACAACAGCTGCTTGGGCGTTTCCACTCACAACGTTGGTTCCCATGAAAAGACTATTTGTCCGCTGATTAAGTGACGTCGCTGGTGGCAAGATTCCTGCGTTTTTTTCAGCTGGAAAAGTCTCGCCAGTTAAAGAGGCTTCGTTTACGAAGAGATCCTTTGATTCCAGAATTATGGAATCTCCAGGTATTAGGTTTCCAGCGTTTAGAATAATGACGTCTCCGGGCACAATTTTTTCAACTGATATTTCCTTAGGAGTTCCGTCGCGAAGTACTGTCGCTTTAGTCTCAACGATCGCAAGCAGCTTTTCGACGGCATTGGCTGCACCTCGTTCCTGCCAAAAACCAAGAAGGCTGCTTACGAGGATTATTGTTATGATAATTATTGAGTTCGTAGGCAACGCATCGGACGATAGGTCGAGGAACAATGATAGTCCTGCTGCAAAGATGAGGATGATGACAAGTGGACTCTTGAATTGAGTTAGAAGGAGCGTGAATGTGTCTGATTTTTTCTTGGGCTTGAGAAGATTGTAGCCATATTTTGTGAGTCTTTTTTCAGCTTCGTCTTCACTAAGACCTTTTGTTGTTGTTGAAAGTTGTTTAAGAAGCTCGGAAGTGGGAACGGTCCAGAATGAAGGTTGGTCTTGCTTATCTTGATTGTTCAGAAAAACCGCCTGGCAATTGACCTTCTGATTTGCCCAAGATAGTTAATTGAAGACAGGTCTATAAACATTCTATTGGTACTCAGGTTAAATTGCCGCGCTAAGTGATTTTTCTTACCCGCCTCTCTACTCCAAAATATTTTAGACCTGAATCTATAAAGTTATATTAACAAAAGCAAGTACTTTCCCTTTTTTGTTTCTTGGGGAAGCAGGAATTTTGCGCTGTTTATTCTTTTATCTTGCGTCCCTTCTTTTTTCCCTTTTCAAGCACGAGTTTCGCTAATGGCAAAACATAAGTACCCACAAATCACATAGTAGTTTATTAGAGCATTTTCAACGTAAACCTTAAGTGAGGTGAATTCAGCAAATGATCTTACCATTAGACTTACTCAGCGACCTGCTTGGCAAAATAACAGGAAACATCGGTGGAATACCCACAATAGTTATCATGATAATTCCATTCATCGTCGGCTTAGTCGTTGGATATCTTGTTAAAGCAGCTCTGAAAATAGCAATCATCGCAGGCGTCGTCGTGGTCATTCTGGCTTACTTTGGCTTCTTCGGTTTAAGCTTAAGCGCCCTAGGAAATCTGGTGACACAGTATGGTCCCCTCGCCGCTCAAGAAGCTATTCTACTATTTGGGTTGTTGCCGCTGGGCATAGGCTTTGTAATCGGCTTGGTCTTGGGTTTCATATTCAGTTAAACCCTGGCCCAAAACCAAAACCTTCTTTCTTCCCTGTCTTAAAAACGGATGTTGTTAAGTAATCTGGAAGAATGTTGCGGGAAAGGAAAACATTTTTTTTGCTTCCACTTATTTATTTTGAGAAAAAAAGAATGGCGTTTCCGTGAGAGCAGTTTTTCTTCTTGCAAAAAAGTCTGTGAAGCAAATGCTTTTCAAATGGTATATATTAACTTAGTAATTGAGCATTGATGTGCGATCAAAATTAAGATTTCTTGATCGTTCTTGTTTATGGGAGACTTGTATTATCTTGACAAAACGTGCTTTTGACATTGTGGATTCATTAAGATTGAGAGTTATGCAGTTAACAGGCCACAGAACGCGAGAAATTAACATAGATGTGTTTGCTAATCCTGAGAAGTATTTGGTGCGGTTGCCGATGGAAAAAATCGTTGCCGACACGAAAGTCTCTCCGGAATTCGTGGAGTGGTACAAGCAGAGGATCCAACGCGGTGAGAGAGTGGGGCCGATAATTGTGGTTAAGCATCCACGATTTGACGTGTATGCCGTTTTAGATGGTCACCACAGATATTATGCTTTTTTAGAATTAGGAAGAAAAGAAGTTAATTGCGCCCTAGCTGGAGATTTCTCAAGCGTATTCTTTTACATGACAGAACACGGTTATTTCCAGCCAAAACCGGACGAAAACAAAGAAACCCAAAAACTAGATCTTCATTTCCACGAAAATCTCCAAGATTTTCTTCACAATTTTTTGAAGGATCCCAACAAGGCTAGGCCCCCTAATAAGGAAAAATCAAATTGAAGTTTCTTTAAACTGAGTTTGGATCCTGCAGTTAAGCTTGTAGCGATCCTCAGGAGATCTTTCCTACGTTAATAGTAAACATAGAGTAATGATTGATGCGATCGCTAAAGTTGGCGCTCTATTGTTGATTGCATTCAAGAAACGACCATAACAAATACTATTTACAACACTATTTTTTTCTAATAGATGTGCTACTTTTTTATCAAGTTTACTACTTTGTTCCGTCGCAATTAAGGCAGAGACTAAAGCGGAAGTTGGATTAAGATTTAATCAAAAAAAATAACGACTACGCGCACCTGTGGCGGTTTCAGCGCGTTCTGGCGTTCTTTTTGTAAGAGCGGTGTGAGCTGGCTTGCAAAAATATATGTTAAACAGCACGCGAGGAGCATATTTGATGCCAGGATATATCGCGTGATTGTGGCGTGAAGGGCGCTGAGGCTCGTTGCTTGGTTCATAATAGGCTTTTATGCAACTAAGACAATATTTGTCATGGGGAGACGCAAATGTCTCAAGTCGATGTCATTGTAGGAATAGCAGGAGCAGTTAGCGCAGTCCTTGCAGCAAGCATTCCTTATTACCTTACAAAAAGAAACGAAATTGCACTCGATCTTTTAAAAAACGAAACTGGCACGGTATGATGAATTATTACAGAAGTTTGTCAAGTTAAAACAATCGAAGGTCTAAACTGATTTGGGTAGTAATTTGAAATTAAGAACTAAGCCCATTTTTGTTCTGTTGTGCTTGTCTTTTTTACTTCTAAGCATAAACCCCGTCTTGGGTTGGAGCAATGGCGGTTATTCAACTGACCCAACCCACCCAACATACGGCACACACGACTGGATAGCCCAGCATGCCCTCGACTGGCTGCCAACAAATTGAAAAACAATACATAACAGATAACCTTGCAGCCTACCTCTACGGAACAGAACTCCCAGACAACAGCCAAGCGCCAGACGGAATAGGCGACACTGCTAAGCACCACGTCTACTTCAGCGCAAATGGAGCGGTACAGGATGATGCAGCAGCTCTCAGAGCATCCGCTGAATATCAAACAGCACTAACCTTTCTAAATACAAAAGACTACGCAGACGCGGCAAAAACCGCTGGAATAACGAGTCATTACATTGATGACGTCGGAGTCTTCGCCCACGTAATGGGCGCATCTACGGACTGGGGCGCAGAAACAGGAAACATTCACTCCAACTACGAATCATACGTGAATACGCGAACATCAAGCTACTCGGACACCTATAACAAATACTCGTCATTCGATGGAAATTTGATAATAATCTCTGCATACAATGCAACATTAAACCTTGCGTACGACACAACATTCGACCACGGCGGAACCTTCACCTGCGTCTGGATGAATAACAACTACAACATCTCCAACCCTGTTTACTGGAACCGAGCAGGAGAATCTCTCAATCTTGCAATAAACGCTGTCACAGACGTCTTGCACACACTCTACGTTAGCGCTAACCCTCAATCAACACCGACTTCAACTCCCACTCAATCTCCATCTACTCAATCTCTGACACCAACTCCAACAGCGGCGGTCTCTCCAAGCCCACCAGCTTCTGTCACTCCAACCATAGCATCAACACCGACACAAACTCCGACTGCAACGCCATATTCTTCCCAGAACCCCACTCCTTCGCCTTCATCGCCTACAATTCCAGAGTTCCCCTCGGTTGTTGTACTTACGGTTTTAGCGGTTTCGATTTTTGTGCTTGCTGTCATTGCTAAAAAACGTATGCTTTCATAGCTGCCACTGCTCTTCTTGGAAATGTGCGTCTTAGCATAATATCCTGCTAATGAGTACGGCTACCGAATTAAGGCATACATTCCCTTGAGCCTTTTTGCCTCCCCTGAACACAAATCCTAACCCACCGCGTCGCTCGCTAACCCCACCGTAGCCTTGGTGGTGGACTAAAATTTAGTCCAACCAACTATTCCTCAAAAAGTTATGAAATCAGAAGACGGTTTCAGTCATTATTCTTTTGAGTATTGTTACGCCGTGTTTCATTTTTAGTTTCTTCTCGCCTAACCTCTGCCTGTATTGTATTGGAACTTCAACAGTTTTGTAACCTCTCTTGCGAACTAAGCTGTTCAATTCCACTTCAACATCAAAGCCCACTGACTTCACCGCCCAATTCTTTAGTAATTCCGCTCGAATAACACGCAAACCCGTAAGAGGGTCATGAAGAGTTATGCCGTTGAGTATGTTATGAGCAAAAGCAAGAAGTTTATTTCCTAAGAAGAATCGACTGTTTAACGCTTTGTTGTCAAGTTGACTGCTAAATCGGTTTCCACAAACCATCCCTACGTCTGGATCCTGCTCTAGAATTTTAATCATCCCGAGAACGTGTTCTGCGGGGTAAGTGAAGTCAGCATCCGTGATTACAACATATTCTGCATTAGGACTTGTTAGCTTGAGCGCCCTCGAAATAGCATCTCCTTTGCCAACCCCGTCTTGAAAGGCAATATCCACACCAAGACTCTTTGCGATCTCTACAGTCTTGTCGCTGCTATGACCGTCAACAACGAGAATGTGAGGCGAATCAAGCGTGTCTTTAAGCTCTGCTATTGTAAGCCCAATGCCTTGCTCTTCATTCAAAGCTGCAACAATCACCTGAACTGAGCTATACCTTGCCTCATGATTTTCTAAAGGTTGACCCTCAAAATTCAAATTCACGCTCTTATCTACAAAGTCTCCTGGGGAGCCTCCTTTTGGCTCGAAAATTCTTAAAGCGGCCATTTCTTAATCTCGCTTCATGTTAATCTTCAGCTTCTTTCCAGTCGGATTCAAAACTCTTTCTTATCACGCCTATGAGGTTGCTGTTGTTTGTCCAAAGAGAGGGACTTTCGCCCAATCCGCTTTCTTTAGAGGTTGTAATCAATGCTTCCTTGTCATCGGACATTATGAAATGATTCAAAGGTTCACGATGAAACTTGATATGAACAGACGTGCCATCGATGAGTTTATTCACTTTTTCTTTGAGCAAAACGTCCGGGCCGTCTCCTTCAAAAATCAGGCAAATCTGACCCCCTTTCTTTATTGCCTGCCTGCATTCTTCTGAAAACTGGGACAAAGTCGGTATAACTCTTGCCTTATCTGCAATCAACGCGACTTCTTTTCTTGAGTTTCTAATCAGTTCTGAAGTCTTTGCCAAAATTGCTTTCTTTTCCGCTATGAGTATGTAGATGCTTTCTTCTCCAGTAATAGGCTGCTTCCAATCCTTGATAGATAACTTCTGGACCTTACTCCGCATCCCCGCTAAACGATCATCAGATTTGCTTTTTTCTTCCGCCACTAGGAAGCTTAATGCATCCGAAATAGGGGTAGCCCTGATCACAGTTGGTTTGCTCATTAATCTTTCAATCAGACCCATTTTTTCGAGACTGGGCATAATTCTGTAAACGTCTTCTCTACGCACTTTTGAGAACTTTGCTGCCTGTCCCACTGTCGTTTTTTCCATTTTAAGTATTGCTAAATAAACCCTTGCCTGATTAAGACTCAAACCCAAACCTAGCAGCAAGTCAGTGCTTTCGTCGTTAGACATTCTATACTCATGCAGTATATGATTAAAGCCATCTAATATGTTTATTCAATTGGTGTATCACTCTGCTTAATGAGGTAGATATCAGATCCAACTAATCTCATACTGATGGTTTCTTTCTTAAACTTAGTATACTCAGGAAGCGTAGCCATTTTAACTCCCTTAATAATGATCTCCTTTCCTTCTCTGTTCTTTTTAACTTCTTTCTTGGATAGATCATAGCCATGTGTACGGGCAAATTCCTTTAGATATCGATCAAGTATTGGATAGATCTTTCTTACTAGTGCTTTCTTTTCTTTCACATCTAGATTACCATAGTTCTCTAATTGAAACACTTTTTCTAGATTAAGTCTATAAGCATTCCTTGACATCTTAGCTACTATCTTTATAGCAGCAGCTAGCTTTAAGTATTTAGGTTCTCTTCCTTTTCTATGATTTTTTATAGAGTCCACTGATACAATATCAGCGAATAGTTCTTCCTTAAGGTTATTTAGATCTTTATCTGTATTGTTATTTGATGTGTTATCTGTGGAATTATCTGCAGGTTCAGATTCTAGCTTTATTTCTTTTTTCTTATTTATTTTTGACATTACAAAGTCATAGATATAATTCTCCACATTGGGTACTTAAGCATATGGATGTTGTCAATATTAATTAGGTAATACCTTGACATATGAAAAATATAGAATAGAAAGAAAACAGATATTTTACTCAACTGCCTGATCTGTTATTATATTACATATATATCTACTCTTTATAGCTAGCCGCGTTGGTTGGATTAAAGTTTAACACCTTACAAGCAATTCCTAAACGGGACAGTACGCCGAGGAAAAAAGTGAACCTTTGGCGCGAGTGGTGGTGGATTAAGATTTAATCAAAAGAATATGCGAAAAGTTACCCCTCGAAAGCGTGCACCAGGTTAATAATGTCCATTAAAGCTTTCCAATAAAATTCTCTTTAGAATAGTTGCGCCATGCCTCATTTTCAGTTTTTTCTCCCCCAATCGCTCTCGGTATCCTATTGGGATTTCGATTGTCTCAAATCCTTGCTTGCTTACCTGATTATTCAATTCAACTTCAATGTCAAAACCCTTAGACTTAATGGCCCATTTCCGAAGTATATCCGCACGAATAACCCGCAATCCGGTTAATGGATCCTGCAAATCTACTCCATTAAGAAAACCATGAGAGAAAGCCAACAGTTTATTTCCAAACGTAAACCGACCTTGGAAAGCGCTTCCGGCTGTTTGTCTACTAAACCTGTTCCCGCAGACCATGCCTACCTGTGGCATCTCTTCGAGGATCTGAATCATTTCCGGCACATGTTCAGCTGGATAAGTAAAGTCAGCATCAGTGATAACCACGTACTCAACATCCGTACCCATGCACTGCACAGCTTTAGTTAAGGCATCGCCTTTGCCTTTGCCGTCTTGGAAAAAGATTTCTGCCCCATGATCTTTGGCTACATCAACTGTCCGGTCATGGCTGTGACCATCAATTACCAAAATACGTTTCGCGTATACGTTCTCTGAAAGCTCGGAGATAGTAGCGCCTATCCCCTCTTCTTCGTTGAGCGCGGCAATGAATATGTTAATGGGTTGCGCGGGTTCATATTTTTGACCAAACATTTTGAATTCTCCAAATACTCTGGGGTAATAAAGAATGAGAGTGTAGTTTATTTCCACAGTTTTTTGCCAGTGAACAGCCAAACGAGGACTAAGATTACTGCAATCACGAGCAGTATATGTATCAGCGAGCCTATGCCAGGCAAAGCAAAGAAACCAACCAACCAAAGTATCACAATAATAACAGCAAGAGTCAACCAAATATTCATAACAATCTTCCAACCTTATAAATGGTCAGTGGCACAGTTAAGGATGCGTGACTGTGAACTCACACCTACATTCGGACAGTTTCGTCTGCGTATGCGTTACTTGCAGCATTGTGAATGTTTAACAATTTGCGATTTGTCCGAGAATTATGTATTGGCGGGTCGCGGATTGTTAACTTGGCTCGGATTTGAAAAGGAGACCTTTTTCCGCGTTTTTTTAACGCCTAACCCGACAAGTATCATGGCTTCAGGACAACTGATATCATCCTAAGGCGTCTTTTCATCGTCGGAAATTCTCAGCACCAAAATATTTTCTTTGCAGAAATTTATATTAAGATTCCTTGGGTTAGTTGTGCGCCAATTCTGTATCCGATGGGAGAAGCACTTTTTCCAGTTCTTTGAGACCTTTGAGCACTAACACACCTCGGAGAGTAATCTCGAAGACGATTCGTCCTTCCTTTACTGACCTCTCTTCAACTAGACCTTGTTTGACTAGAAACTCGACATATTCTTTGAACGTTTTGGAGTTGACGTTAATCTCTTGCATAAGATGTGTCTTTTTCAAAGGTCCTATGTTGACCAACACTTTAAGAATGTCTGTGTACGTTTCCAGTTTTGATCGTCTCGTACGTAAACCTCTTTTCCTAAACGAGTTTGTTCTGTTAGCAATCAGGCCGACTCCAACACTGTTTTGACTGATGACCGTGTACCCACAGGTAATTGCAGGATGCAACGCTAGCTTGTTTATCTCTTTTTTCGAACAGCGGAAGATCAATGCTGATTATACTCACTTGCCTTTCTTAAAGAAAGTTGAGCTAAAAGCTGACTTCTACGACTAGAAGTGGCTGCCCTGGAAGGGGTCTTTCCTTTTTTCCTATGCTCAGCCACATGTGCATCTATAGCGCGGTCCATAGCCTTCAAATCAGGCAACAACAGGATTTCAGTCCCACACTCGCATTTAATGAGCGGCAAATGTTACTTTAGATACAGTTCTGCGTTAGAAGTTTTCGCTCCAGACGCGTTCGTAACGACAATCATCTCGTTTGTCGTATGCTTCCGCAATTCCTCAAATCTAGTAGAACTCATCTGAACCTGAAGAAACTCCTTAAAGACTTATGAATAACATAGAGTGTGCAAATTACTATTAAGTTGATGTCTGTGTGAACCCCCATCTACAACCTAGCTTGACGTACCCAGGCAGGCAAAGGACCTATCGATGCATCTCTAACCTCCTCTATGATTTACTCTTCAAAAACCATCAATTGAAAATAAGTAACGCGGTGACTCAAAGGTTTGGCAGCGTTCGGCTTATGCTGCGTTCGTCTGGAACGTGGGGGCAGAGCACAAGCGACGCCGAGCGTTGATTGAAGTCGCCGCCAACGAGGAGCGATTTGGAGCGAAGCGCGCTGGCTTGTCCCTAAAATACACTAATGTTTATGTTTGAAATGAGGGTCTCGTATTTTTTGAGAAACGTCCAAGCTTAGGAGGTGAACTCAAGCGGGACAAGAGGAACACGAAACCTTAGAAACACTCTTCAGAAACATAGACTTAAGCTTTGCCAAAACAGCCCTGTACAGTTGTTTCCACACCGACGGGCCTGGCAAGCCGCCAAGAAACCCCATTGGACTTTTCAGAACATTTATCATCATGAAGATGAAGGGCGTTCGCAGCCTAAGAGAAATGACCCGACAGCGCGATGCAGACCAGCGACTAAGAAGGTTATGCCTCGTCAAACCGGCTGAGCAAGGCTACACAAGAAGCGTCCTAAGCAGATTCATCCGTAAGATCGGAGAAAACCGTCTCATCCAAATAATTGAAGAGAAAGTCGTTAAGCTCCTGAAAAGGAACGTGACAAAAGACGTTGACTCTGTGTTTGACGCGACTTTCATCAAAGCTTGGAGCACACGAGACCCGATGGATAACCAGAAAGGCCACTCAGACCAAGACGCCAGGGTTGGAAGAGCAGGCAAGACATTCGGCTTAGGCTACAAGCTGCATTTAGCCATCGATTCAAAGACTATGCTTCCTTTGGCATGTACGTTTGCGTCGGCAAACCAGAACGAGCAGAAACACTCCCTGAGCATATTGGAGACGACGAGGCTGATTCTCAAACAGTCTGCAGCTAAGCTAAAAAGTGTGATAGCTGATAGCCAGTACAGCGACCAAAAACTCAGAAGTGCTGTTGATTCTGCGGTGATTCCGTATCGGTCGAACCAGAAACGCGACGTTGAGGGCTTGCTAAGAGTGGATCGGAAGTTTCGTACTTATGGACCGGACGGTCAGAAGGAGGAGTATCATAAAAGGCCACATATCGAGGCGGTTTACAGCTTCTTGAAGACCCAGTACAGTTTAGCCGTCAATAAAGTTAGGGGATTGGGCAATGTGTCTTCTTACGCACTGTTCAGCATTCTGTGCTTGGTTCTGAATCGAGAGGCAGCAGAAAACATTGGCAGATCGGACAAAGCAGTATCGCCAACCTACTTCAACACATAAGCTTGGGACAAGGTAGCGTTGCTACGAAAAGGCTTTTATTCGCATAACTACGATATAGGCTAAAAAAAGGGATAAATTATGAAGGTTAAAGTCTGGAAACTTTTAGGTTTAATACTCATTGCGATTTTTGCCTTGTCAGCAGCCAAAGCAAGTGCAACACCTACTATGTCAAGTATGGCTGGTACATATGTCCCGCAAAGCGGAACAGGATACACTATAGTTCTTTATCAAAATGGCACAGGACTATTCAGTACATATTCGGGCACATGGAGCATAGTTAACTCAACAACTTTCGAAGGCACATATACAATACTATTTTCACCTAGAACCGATTATTTCACAATCACAAATAACGGTTTCACCGCAGTTCAAACAGGAAACGTGTACGTTAAAACTACGTCTGCGTCATCAAGCCCAACTGTTTCAGTGTCGCCAGCCTCAACTGTGTCAGTATCGCCTAGCCCAACTGTTCCCGAGTTCAGCAGTGCAGCGGTCATTTTAGTGGCGGTCGCAATAGTGGTCATAACTTTGAGTACGGTTATGTTGAAAGCTAAAAAATCAAGGAAATAGGTTCCAAACGTAAAAGGGCAAAAAACTGCAAGAAACTGGAAACTCAAAAACGGAGTCACTCCTTTACTTTTTCTTTGTGATTGCTAAAAACATCTTCAGCACATAATATCGGGACAAGCCAGCGCGTCGTTTCCGTTGTTTTAGAATTGTTTTAATATGGGTTTGCTTGTTTGTTGTTTGAAAAATGGGTTGTGGGGTCATAGTCTAGACCGGTATGACGACGGGCTCCAGAAGACACAGAACGGGTTTGCTGACCCTTCGGGGTATGACGAAGTTCTGGAGCTGTCATGAAGAAACCCGTAAAGGGTCGCTACGCGCGGCTCTTGGGTAAAGGTCGCCCGTTCAAATCGGGCTGGCCCCACCATTCATTTTTCCTTTGCTTTCGGTTCGAATCCTCTCGACCCCACTAAGCGTCTCTTTTAGAATTCTAAATCGCGTGTTTGACTGGTTTCTAGCGAAAACCGAAATTCCTTCGGCGGTTTCGGTCTGCCAATTCTTTCGCAAAATGGTCGCTATTCTCCCGATATTACGTTATATGGGTGAACTTAGATGTACTCAATTACATCGAAGTTTCTGGATGAAAGAAGGGGAATATTTAGCCAAGTTTTCATAAAGTTAAGTCATAAATCGACTAAACGCGCGCATTGGATAATCAATAAGAATGTAGGTGTGAGCTCACATTCACACGCGTTTAACTCTGCCCATGACTATTTATGATATAGCTCAAGTCGTAAACGTAGAAAGGAGGGATAGATAAGAATGAGAACCAGCGAGTTTATGGACAAAGATGTGTATGCATTAGACGAGAAAATAGGCACAATTAAGGGAATAGAAGTGGATCCGGAAGTTTGGAAAGTCACTCACCTTGAAATCCAATTGGAAAAGGACATAGCTGAGTCTGTGCTTGGTGCGAAGAAAGGCGGAGTACGAAACATGTTGGCCATTGAAGCCTTGGAGAAAGGGGTTGGGCACTGGGCAAATGGACTTCACTTAAAAGTATCAAAAGATCAACTTCACATGTACCTAAGACCAGTAGTTAAGCGCGAGTAGTTGAGTCCCGTACCTCTTATTGGGTTGAACAATGAACCGCACGCGCCTCTTTTTTTAATATAGGTGGCTGAGAAGGTGCAGCGACAAAAGGGTGCCGATAATTTGTTCCTTTCTTAGTGTTCAAGAGTAAACGGGTTGGGTTCGACTGTCATATATTTCTTAGAAGTGTTTCATGATAAAATCCCTAATAGTTCTGTGATTAGCCAAGAGTTCAACGATCTTTTTTGTAGCCTGAGTTAGTTGCGCATCAAACAATCTTGTTATAGCTAACGAAAGCGCGAACACGACTATGCCAAAAAGATACCCGGTAACAGCGTTTATCGAGCCAACGTACCATATGAAAGCGAATGTAACAGCCGACCCTATTAACCCCATGATGTAAGATCTTATGATGAAATAGAGTCTTTGCAACCACGTAGAAAACAACAGAACCTTGATCACAGCTCTTTTCTCAATATCACTTTCCGCGCCTGATGAAGCGCTTCCAACTTTTTTCAAAACCCTATTCGCGTAATGAATGTCTGATAAATGCAACATTTTTTTTGCATAACGAACGTCCGATAAATCCGTGGATTTTGCGCCTTCAAGCTCTGACAAAATCCTTTGTGCTATTTCATCTATTTCAGCATCTACTTTTTCTACTTTAGCCTGTTTAGTAATCATTATTCCTCCTTAAAGCTTAACGCGCGCTGTTGCTGATTAATGCGTTTTCATTGCTGTTTAATTTGTGCTATGCTCTGCGTCCTGGAATCAGTCGGACAACTATTATGATGAGGGCCAAGACAAGCAGTATCCATATGAAGGAGCCAATGTTGAAGACAACTAAGCCAAGTAGCCACAGCACGACAAGTATCGCAGCAACTACGAAAAGAAAATCGAGTAAACCCATTTTGAACAAGCCTCATTCAGAATAAGTTGGAACCCTTTATTTCAAGATGTGTGACTGATAACCAACACCTACAGTTACAACTTCAAAGCTTCATCGCGCGTTTGTCCCGATACTATGTGTTGAAGAACGTTGGTGATGCGGCTTACCGGGTCTTCCGATATTTTGAGCTGCTCCTCGTTTGAGAACTAGACAGATAACGCTGGAAAACGCTATGCAGGCAACGTTTCCTAAGCCTGACCTTTTGAGGTTGAAGCAAGGTGTGGAATTAAATAACCGTACCTCTGGGCTAAGTTACAAGCGCGTGCCCTACCGCTTCTAACAATCTTACACACGAGTACTGGTTGTATTTGTGGATTCATGATTTTGTAATTGGTAGGTGGCAACTACTTTTATCCAATGAGGCGCCCGCTCGATTGGATATGTTAAAGTTAGTCCTGCCGTAAAGGATTGGCGCAGTCAGAACCGAAAGTCTTATCTGAAAAATGCAGGTATTCTCGAATATAGAAGGTAAAGGATTTGAGAAAACTAGACAGTAAGCCTTTTTTTGTGTCTGTAGTTATTTTGTTTGCCTTAGTCTCTCTTACTGCTCCTTGTGTCAATGCTAACTTGCGAGTGAATCTTTTGGATTTGGCGCCGCCTAGTCCGACGTCTATTAGTTGCGATGTCTCATTAAATTCATTAGTTTTGGGTAGCTCTACTTTGGTTTCTGGAAAAATCTCGCCTGCAGTGCCTAATGCCACAGTTACCTTGAAATATACTAGACCTGATTCAACAACTTCTATTCTCACTGAGACTACTGGATCTGATGGATCTTATAATGAGACTTACGCGCCTGATGTGGCGGGGAACTGGAAAGTTATGGCAAGTTGGGCTGGGAACGACAACTTTTTTGGTGCTTCAAGTTTTGAATCTGCTTTTAATGTGACCACTACTTCACCAATCGGCAATGCTTACGTGTATGCAATTGTAGCTGTTGTCGTTGTAGTAGTTGTAGGAATAGTCGTTTTCCTGCTTGAAAGAAAAAAATAGTGTAAAGCTTTTATTTCAAATGGCAGAAGATTAGGCTGAAAGAGGTTTTTGAGAAGAATGAAAAGCAGAGTGTTTCGCCAATTTGGCTTTCTTTTCTTAGTCTCAACTGTTTTTCTTGCCACTGCTTTGTTGAATGTTCAACCTGCTTTTGCATCACCAGCGCTTACCCTGCTGGACCCCTTGGCCATTCCAAAGTTTGAGAACCAATTGTCTGGGCCTTTGCCCGTTTTTGAATCGACGAATGTGACTGATTCGAAGGGAAACATCATTGAAAACGATTACACCGTGACGATGTCAAGTTTCAAAGAGCAGATGCTGCCGGCTTCTATGGGGCTTTTTACGAGTGTTTGGGGGTTTGGAGGACTGGCTAAGGATGCCGTAACTGGGGCTTCGTTGGGTTATGTTCAGAGTTCTCCTGGACCCAGCTTTGATGCGATCAGAGGGGTTCCTGTTAAAGTGAAGTGGGTGAACAATGTGACGTCAGGCTACATGCTTCCGGTTGATCCGACCATTCATTGGGCTAACCCGGATAATTTGCCGATGCCTTCGGCTCCGTTTCCGTCGTATCCCCCGGGTTATTCGCAGGTTCAAAGTACGGTGCCTCTAGTTGTCCATCTTCATGGAAGCGAAACCGAATCGAGTTATGATGGGGGCCCAAATGAATGGTTCACCGCAAACGGGTTGCATGGACCAGACTATAGCACGTATGAGAAGACTGATCCAAACGCCGCGGTTTACTATTACCCAAATGCGCAGCCTGCCGCTACTCTTTGGTATCATGATCACACTTTAGGTCTTACCCGAATTAATGTGATGTCGGGTCTTGCCGGATTTTACTTCATAAGAGACCAGAATAGCACAAGTGACTATGTTGCATCGACGCTTCCAAGTGGGGCTTATGAGATTCCACTTATGATCCAAGACAAGTCGTTCTACACTGACGGTTCAATTGCGTTTACGACTGTGGGCGATAACCCTGATATTCACCCGTACTGGTCTGAAGCTTTCTTGGGCAACACCATTGCGGTTAACGGTAAGGTATGGCCCAACATGAACGTTAACCAAGGATTATACCGCTTGAGGCTATTGGATGCTTCAAACTCAAGAATCTACAATCTAACCTTCTTTGACACCCAAACTAACCAGACACTGCCGTTTAGTCAAATTGGAACCGACGGCGGCTATCTTCGTGCATCCGTCAACATGACAAGCCTCTTTGTTGCGCCCGCTGAGAGAATGGAGATATTGATTGACTTCTCAAATTTGGCGCCAGGAACCAAAGTCATACTTGAAAACTCTGCCTTAACCAATCCTTCGACGGAAGTGCAAACAGTCGGACAGATTATGCAATTCACGGTTACATCGACCCAAGGCTTCCAAGGAAAAACTTTACCGGCGATTCTTAACCCGACACTTGCAGGTTCGACTTTTCCAACCTTGCCAACACCCACCAAACAAAGAATCCTCACCATGTACGCAATTAATGGACCGAATGGCCCGGAACAGTTTCTGTTAAACGGACAAATGTGGGATGGAGCCGTCTCCGAGCTCCCGCAGGTTGGATCAACGGAGGATTGGGTCATCGTCGATTTGACAAGGATTGCGGCGCACCCGATCCATCTTCATTTGGTTCAATTTCAAATCGTGAGCCGCCAAAACATTAACGCAACTACATATGCTGCCGATTGGCTTGCCTTGCAAAGACAAGCATTAGGGAATGCAACTGCTGCACCTCCTTGGCCAACAGATTTTATTCCAAAAGAGTTGCCAGTTCAACCATACTTAATCGGATCTCCAAGACCGGCTCCGCCTAATGAACAAGGTTGGAAAGACACGGTGCTAATCTACCCGTTTACAGTAACAATAATTAGGGTTCGCTTTGCGCAACAGGATGGTTCACCCTACCCGTTTGATCCAACCAAAGGTCCAGGTTATGTTTGGCATTGCCACATACTGGATCACGAAGACAACGAAATGATGCGCCCGTACAAATTGGTCTCAGCCGCTTCTCAGTCTCAAAACCCCTTAACACTGACTTTAGCCATTTCAATAGCTGTGGCAGTGACCATTGTAACTTTGCTTGTGGTCCTCTTCTTCTGGAGAAGGCGAAGAAACCTCAAAGAAGTTTCCCATAATTCATTGACTGTTGCGCAATGAAAACTCCACTAAGAGAAGCTTTTAATATGTATCGTCAGGATGTGCATCAAAAAAAAGTAGATTGAACTTTTTTTAGTTCGCTTTGTGTATTGTCCTGAATGCTATTATTGCATATAGGCTGAGTGCGATTGCTAAGAGAACGGCTATGAGAAAGACTATATCCAGCGGGCTAACTGACGAGGTGGAACTCGTGGCGGTTGGTGTCGGTGTGGTAACTAGTAGGTCGGATTCTGCCCAGTCAAATGTTACATAGTATGAGTTGTCTCCTGGGAATCTGGCGAGTATGGCGTATTTTCCTGGTTCTGGTGGGGTCCAGGTGAAGTTGAATTGGCCGTATTCACTGCTTATTGGCATGCCTAGTTCTCTGAGTGTTCCGTTTGATAATAATACTCGTAGCTCTACTGGAACTCCTGGGATTGTGGCATATGGACAGGGCTTTTGCATGAGCAAGTATTGTAGCCATCCTCCCATGTAGTCTCTGGATACGCAGGGGGTACCGGGTTCGGCTGGAGAATTGTCGGTGATGGTGCCTTGAATCAATATGCTGGTTCCGTTTTCCACAATTGAAGATGAAAGGGATACTGTTGTAGTTGTTTCTCCTTTTCCGAAGCAGTAGATTTGATCGTCGTCGACCTTGTAGGTTAACAGGTAGCCTTGGGCGAGGGCTTTTAGATAATATGATCCGCTCATGTTCCAAAGGCCTGTTCCTGAGGTAGCGTTGATAGCGTATAGACGTTCGCCTCTGTAGAGTGGTTGTGGGGGTACTTGTTCTCCTGTGCTTGCGTAGAGAATTCCGTTGGCGATGAGGGGACCGTAGTGGAAGGGGTAAGTGCCGTAGATGGTTTCCGTTGTGTTTCCGCTGCTGAATTCCCATGCTTTTGTTCCGTTGCTTATGAAAAATGCGTATATGTGTCCATCATCGGAGGCTGAGTACAGTCTGTCGTAGGCGATTACTGCCCCTCCGACGTATGCTCCCCATGGATATTCGGCGGCGTCGCTTTGCCACAACTGTTCTCCGGTTAGGATGTTGTACGCGTAGTAACTTCTTGTTGCGGAGTCAAATTGGGCGTAGATTCCTTCTCCAAACGCGGTTACGTTAGTGAAGTCATGTGCCGTGGTTGTTGCTCGGTCAAAAGACCAAAGTCGCTTTCCAGTAGTTGCATCGTAGGCTGAGTGAACTGCGAAACCGCTGCTTGTATCTCTCATTGTAACTATTACTCCATCTGCAACTGCCTGAATCTTTTCAGGGTAATCGCTAGCAGGTGAGCCGTTTTGACTGGAGTGTGATTGGGTTGTTACGTTCCATTCTATCCCTTTGCTCCAATCGAACGTTCCAGAAATGGGTCTCCACAACGCTGCGCCGTTTGAAGGGTCTATTGGAATCATGCCGTTTGATTCAAACGCCTTGGTTGAATTCCATAAAGCTAACAGGCCACTGGCGCCCTCCAGTACATAAACGAACATTGTTCCATCGTTGCCTAAAATAATTGGATTCGAAGTGTTAGGTCCACTTGGAACGGCGTTTGTGAAGTTAAGGATCTGATTTCCTGTGGCAGCATCGTACATGTAGTAAGTTGAGGTTTCAGTACTCCATAAGTATGGACCAACAACTCCGGTTTGGTCGGCTGATTCAAAGTCATAGAGTTGTCCGCAAGTTACTTGGTTGTCATTATTTCGCCAAAGCTCTTTGCCTGTGCGCAAATCTAAACAGACAACCCCAGGCAGAACTGATGATGCTTGTGATCCAAACAAGTTGAAGTAAACTTTTCCACTAATTACAATGGGCGGGGACAGCTTATCCTGAAGTGGTAGTCCTGAATAATAACTTAGATTTTCGTATTCTCCGCCAACCAAGCCTCCAATTGTTATCGGATAGGTCCAAACTACATGAGCAGAGTTAGGTGCTATGGTATATGGATTAAATGCGGCTATCAAGTCTGTGGATGAGCTGTATGATGCGTTGTAGCCTCGCATTAGCCAATTTCCGGAGATGGAGGACCATAATCGGTTAATTCCACTTATTGGAAACGTCCAGTTTTGGTTTGGCGCGGGCAAAGGAAAATCAGTGTGCGGTTGTATTTGCTGCTGCTGCACGGTAAGAGATGTTTTTGGGCTTTGGCTGGCTAAAATGTTGAAGTTGCCGATTGTTTCCCCAGGATAGTTGAGCTGAAAGTACCATGTTCCAACTTGATTTGGTTCGTAAACGAAATTGTATGTTCCAGTCAAAGATGTCGCAATGGACCCTACCGTTTGGATGGTTCCGTCGGGCTTCGTCACTTCAACGCTTAGCGAATGGTAACTTGTCGAAGCCACCGGCGGATTTGGCAGCAGCCACAAATACACGTTAACTTGCTGTCCTACCCCAACTGGGTTTGGTTCAACACTCAAATAAGAACTAGTTTCAACATTATCTCCTGCATGAACAGCAGGCAAAAACGCAAAAGATGACGTCAAAACTGTAACTGTTAAAACAAAAAAGAATAAGGCATTCTTTTTTCTGTAGCTTCGGATTTCCAACTTCCTTTCCCTCTACTCAATAATGTAACTCTTAACCTGCTAACTTTTCGTACAATGCGATAAATAATAGTTTTGTTAGTTGCGCTTTTTGGACGCCTACAAATCGTGAGCAACAGTCACCCGAGCATCAATTATATCATAATTATTCGTTAGTCTAACAAGTCTTGAGGGAGGTTTTCTAAAACAGGAACATTAGACGCTTTTGGCCTGATAGCGTTTTTGATGTTGAAAGCATACAAAAATTGAATGACGTGCCTATAGACTGAGTTATGAAAATATAACCGTTCCAAACGAAAGGGCTGCAAAAACAAATAAGCCTAAACCTCAGATACAAAAGACTATGCTCGAAGAAATTAACTTCCAGAAGTTGCTCGATGAGAACTGCAGGTTCCGCATCGTATCCACGAGGCACCTCGTCGACTTGCAACGCGAAATCGAAACGCGCCAAAACCAAGGCCAATTTGACAAGGAATTTGCGGACCGCTACCTGTCAACATTCAGGTTCACGCCGCCAGACGAGCTCAAGGACGCAAAGTCCATAGTAGTGGTCGCCATGCCCAGACCGCCTACAAGAGCCACTTTTTGCTGGAACGGAAAAAAGCAGTCTTTCATCCTGCCACCCACGTATACTGCGTATGATGAGAAGCGCATCCACATCGAACGCATGGTTTTGGAAGCCGTCGGAAAGAGAGGTTACAAGATCGCTACGCCTAAGCTGCCTTTGAAGCTTCTGGCAGTGCGCAGCGGGCTAGCCGAGTACGGGCGAACCAACATAACATGTGTTCAGGGGATGGGCAGCTTCATGCGCCTAACCGCGGTCTACACGGACATGCCGTGCGAAAGCGATAACTGGCAAGAGAAAAAGGTCATGAAGCGTTGCAACGGCTGTGACCTGTGCAAGAAAGCTTGCCCCACAGGCGCCATATCCTCTGACCGTTTCCTGCTTCATGCGGAGAAGTGCCTCACTTACCACAACGAGAAAGAAGGCAACATCCCATTCCCAAGCTGGATCAAGCCTGAGTGGCACAATTGCATCGTTGGCTGCATCCGATGCCAAGCGGCCTGCCCAGAAAATAAACCCTACCTCAACATGGCTGGCGAAACGGCTGAGTTCGACGAAGAAGAAACCAAACTGCTAATTAAGGGCACGTCTGGCGATCTGATCCCTCAGTCCACATTGAAGAAAATGCAGCTGCTTAGCTTGACAGATTACCTCAGCGAGATCCCCCGCAACCTGTCAGTTCTTCTTAGATGAGTAAGAAAAAAGCCAGCCCAGATACAAAACCCACAGAATCATGCTTGCCCACATAGCAGCCCCTGATTATACAGCCTACAATACCTCCCAACCGGTCAACGCGACAATTGAAGCGAAAGGTTAATGAAGTAACGCTGAGGTTTTCTTTTGGGTTGCCGGCCATAGGGCGCGGGTTCCACCTGATCCCATTCCGAACTCAGAAGTTAAACCGTGTTCCGTTCCCCGCTGTAGTCTGGTCTTCGGCCACGCGAAACGAGGAAAGCTGGCACCCACTTAACCTTATTTGACAACCTAAAAAGCCATCTGAGATTTGGCTAAGCTTTATAACTATGTCCTGTCTGTTCTGAAGAGAAGTGATGATACATGATTAACCTGCTGGTTCAAACGCCAATCTTGACAAATCAGATTGGATTAGGCTCAAGCGACATCATCGTTCAAATTCTCAGTTTACTATCTTACCTGTTTATCTTCGTTTTCATATTCTACGGCCAAAGAATCCAGATGTACGTCATGATCAGGGAAGTCGAAAGCTCCCTCTTCAAGCTAAAGCTTATGAAGGAAGAAGGCCGCAAAACCGCTATCGAAACGATCAAGGAAATCGGCAAACCAACCGTCGACCCATCAGGGAAGGTGGACCGGTACCTAGAATACTTCACGATAGCTCCGCAGAATATGGATCCAGCAGGCATAGTCAATAAACTGGACCACATCCTTGACACCAGGGACGAACGCATGAAAGACGAAGTGAAACTCATGGCGCCTGCAAGCGACGAAGTCCAAGTCTACAACTTGGAAAACACGCTGGAAGCCGCCATGGCACTAAACTTCATCTACAAAGTCGTGCGCCACTACTACCTACAGGGCAAGAAAACGCTAAGCCTGTACACTATCATGCAGCTTCAGATGATTCTCCCGCTAGTCATGAAGGAAGCCGAGGCGTACGCAAGCGCGCTAAAAGCCTTCGCCAACGGCCAACCCATAGGAGACGGCGCAGGCCCACTTATCGCGGCCAAACTCATGCACGGTCAGCCAATACGCAAAGTTCCCAAAGACTGCGTAGTAGCAACCGTGCAGTTCGAAGGACGCACCGCCCTCGTGTTGAAGGCAGAAGGCCCCGGGGGAAACGTCGGCAAACCAGGGGACGCCGTCCAGACACTCATCGAGGAAAACCCGGGCAAGATAGCCGCCGTCATCATGATCGACGCTGGTTTGAAGCTCGAAGGTGAGGTGCTGGGTGAAATCGCGGAAGGCATCGGCGCAGCCATCGGCGGACCAGGCGTAGACCAGTACAAGATAGAAGAAGCCGTCGTAAAAGAGAAAATCCCGCTGTACGCCGTCATAATCAAAGAAGACATCGGGGACGCCGTCTCAATGATGCGCAAAGAAATCTCAGACGCCGCAGACAAAGCAATCGAACGCGTGAAAGAAGTCGTTAAAGAAAGAACCAAAGAAGGCGACCAGATCATCATCGTTGGTGTGGGAAACACCATCGGAGTCGGACAGTAGGAGGAACAAGAAAATGACACAAAGCGCAAACTCAACCGGAACCACCAAAATCTCGACCTTCGTGCTCGCAGCAATATACATCACGCTGGCGCTTTCAATCGTAGCTATCATCGTAGCGGTAGGCGCGTTCTATTCGACGGGCAACTTAGAAATTACAATATACTTGCTCGCCATAGGCTTCATCGCCCTAGCGCTGTCGGGATATTACCTGTTCCAGTCACGTAAGCACGTTGCCGCCCTCAAAATCGAAAAAACCCCCATCCTGACAGCCATCGACTGCAAAGCTTGCAACGCCATCCAGACCCGAGAATTCAAACGCGGCGACTTCGTCTACAAAGAAATGGAGAAATGCCCCAAGTGCGAAGCCATGGGCACAATTGTCGCCATCTACCGCGAAGTCAAGGAAAAAGAAAAGCCAGTCAACGTCTAAGTCAAAACTTCGCAACCATCTTCTTTTACTAACACCGTGTGCTCGGCTTGAGCAACGGTTTTTCTTGTAACTTCCACGAAAACAGGGTAGCCCATGATTCCTTTTGTGGCGAAAAGCTCTCTCATAGCTTCGTCATGCTGCTCCTTGGGCAGGACTCCTTGAAGCCACCTCTCCGCGAAAGGCAAGGTATGGAAGTGTTCCTCGATGTGTTTGAGGAGTTTCTTGGCGTTAGGGGTCTTGGCGGATTTTGGTTTTTGGATACGAAAGATTGTTTTCTGCGGATAGTCCTCGACGGCGCCTCCTGCATCGGCGATAGTGACGAACGGTTCGATGGCGAATATGTCGCCTGCCTTGAACCTCGTGAACGTGACTTGGTGGACGTTTGGGATGCTTGTTCCCGCGTGAATTAGGTATCTGCCCACCGAGTGGCCGGTGAGGTTCTGTATGGGTCTAAAGCCGCGGTTTCTTATTGTGTTCTCGATAACTCCGCCGATTTTACCCGTGGAAACATCTGCAGCGACGGCTTCTATGGCAGCTTTCAACGCGGTTTCCGCCGTGTCCACCATGGTTCGGAATTCAGGGTTAAAGCAAGCCGTAAAGGCGGTATCTGTCACGTAGCCGTCTACGTGGACGCCAATGTCCACTTTCACGACCGAATTCGGTGGGATGGCGCTTTTGTCGCCTGGCGGGGAAGTATAGTGAGCAGCAACTTCATTGATGGAAACGTTGCATGGAAAGGCAGGTTGACCGCCTTTTTGACGAATCAGGCTTTCGGCTTTCTCGCAAACTTCAATGATTGGCATATTCTCGTGGACGAACCCTCGCATTTCTTCGCGGGTTTCTCGCAGAATTTTTCCTGACAGCTTGAATTTTGCTAGCTCTTCTTGGTCATAGAGGGGCATTTGTGATCCTCTTCGTGGCTTTCCATTTCTTTGTATGTGCCCCATGCTTAAATGAGTAACCTCTCAAAAGAGGGACAAGCGAAGCCCAAATCCGGGCTTAGGGCTTGTAGATTTTGGGGTCTAGCACGGCGAAGTTGTTGCCGCCGGCATGGTAAAGCATCCGCGCCGCCTCGAGAACGTAGCGTTCGGTGAAGACACCTATGTTAGCGTAGGCTGCAACCACTTTGCCGACGAAGACTGTGTGGTCGCCTGTTGTAACCTGGCTGTCCACGATGCATTCCAGGTGAGCAACGCATTCGCGGATGGCGGGTGCCTTAACCTTCTTGGCTGGAATGGGCGTTAAGCCTGCCTTCTTGAATTTGTCAAAGCTTCGTCCGCTAAAAGATCCGCAAGCGTATACCGCTTGCAGCTGCTCTAGCGTCGGCACGTTTATGATAAATTCCCCCGATTGCTGGATGAGGGCGTGGCTGTGCCGCTGAGGGGAGATGCTTACGGCAACCAGAAGCGGGCTGCTGCTGGTAGGCATGGCCCAAGCCACGGTCGTGATGTTGGGTTTTCCTGCGTTTCCCACGCATGAAATGAGCACGGTGTGCATGGGGTGCAGAAGCCGAAAGGCGTATTGCGAGTTGACTTCAGGTTTACTCGACATGTGATTCACTGTGTTGGTGAGTCGTTTACGAGCTTATTTCTTTTTTTCTTCCCTCCCTGATATATCGGTGTGCGCGTTATCTTTGGATGGATCAAAGCTTGCTTGCGCCTATGATGAATATTCACGTCAGTATGACGGGGTTTCAGTTCATTCTGTACCCCGGAGATGATTACTTACAAAACCTCATTTCTTCTGAGGCGATAGCAAGGCTACATCTGCGATTTTGAGGTGCCTATTTTGCGCAGGAAAACCTCGCTGGCAATCGGCTAGTTTATAAAAATAGTTGGGTGCCCTCTTGGCGAAGGAGAGGTTATTGTTTTGACCGCGTTTGCAGAATGGCTATAGGTTCTAGTCTGAGGGGCCTTCTTCTTCTTTGTTTTCTACGGCTTGCTTGTTGTTGAGGTGAATCATGAGCTTGCCGTTTTTCTTGGTTAGGACGAGGTTTGCTTCTTCTACGTTTTCCACGAGCACTTCGCCGTTGTATTTCATGCGGCTGACGTATCCGAGATCTTTGAGGTCTTTCATGAGTTGTTCGCGTTGCTTTCTTAACAGTTCGCTTGACATTGCTGGGCCTCTGTTGAAGCAGAAGGTGAGGGTTTTCATACCGGGGTCGTAGTTTGCTTTTGTACCTTTGCCGATTTTCTCCGTTTGGCCCCATATTGGTTCAGTGGAGTCTCTCAAGGTTTCGCCGCCTATTTTTCTCTCTTGAATTCGCCGTGTCCGCCCGCTTTGGTTATGTTTTCAACGACGTTCTCGCCTACCTTTACGAGGACTTCTTCGGCGCGTTTCCAGTTGTCAGCTGCGACTTCGACGCTGTATCTGGGGGCGGCGATTATGCTGAATTCGATTTTGGCGTCTTTAGCTTTCTGTGCTTTCTTGGCATCTATGAATGCTTCTTGGATGCATTTAACGCCGTTGGGTTTCATGCATCGAACTTCGAGGACGCCCCTGACTTTTACCAGTTTTATTTTGATGCGTTCTTCTGCGACTTGGACTATGACTTGCGCGAGGTCGTCTGGAATGCCGAGTTTGGTAAGGATTTCTGCGCCGTCCTTCACGACTCTTTCGAAGCCTTCGTACAAGCCGTATTTTTCTTCAAGAATTACTCCGGCTGTCTGGTAGACTTCATGAATGGGCAAGCCGACTTTTTCTGCAACCGCGTGTAAAAGAGCTTCGCCTTTGCGGTCTTTTTTCCAGGATTTGATTTTTTCGATTCTTTCGCGTTTTGTGACGCGTCTAAGTGACAGGTCGATGTGGCCTTTTTCGACTTCCACGCGCAGGACTTTTAGGACCATTTTTTGGTTTTCGCGAACGTAGTCGCGCACGTTTCGTATGCGGGCGCTGCTAATTTCGGAGATGTGCAAGAAGCCTCTACGGTTATACTCGTCGAGGTTAGCGTACGCTCCATAGTCCATCACGCTTTCTATCGAGGCGATTACGAGGTCGCCTGGTTCGGGCCACTCAGGTTTATGTTCAGACATTATTTGTATCCAACTCTTAACCTGCACAAAATTGTGCATTGAACGTGTTACGTTAAGTTAGCGTTTGCTATTAGCTTTTCCATTGGCTGCACGTCTATGGGGTGAGGAAAGACAACTTTGCTGAGTTATCTACTCTTTCCTGTCAAGTTTAACGATGTAGACTTCTTTGTTGCGAATTCTGAGGGCAGCGTTGAATTTTCTGTCAGGTTTCTTGTTGTAATTCTTCACGCGGAAAGAGAAGGGCGCATACATTGATCTCACGGTTCTGCCCTCGACTTCAACCTTGAACATCTTCTCTGGGCTTTCAATAATCTGTTTGAAGACTGCGTCATACTCGGGTCTTTTGGCTAGTTTTCTTCCTTGGGGGATTTCTTTCACGGGAGTTGCTTTTGCAACTAGTGGCTTGCTTTTAACTTTCTCTAGTTTGGACATAATGATAACCACACTATACATAGTGTTAATCGCGCTATAAAGGGCTAGCACTAAGAACAGGCTAATTCACATTCTAATTCAAACATAAAAGTGGATGCAGCCGCAGGAAAGCTTCTTAGTACGCAGTTCTTGAGGCGTTTATCTGTTTTTGTTAGCTTTTTTGGCGCAAGCGTCGCTGCAATACTTTTTCTTACTGTCGAATGTCACGTAAACTTTCCCACAAACTGGACATTTCTTATCCATCTTAATTCCTCTTCTTAAACACCGTATATTGTGGAGTTAACCTAAAACCTTTCCTAAACAAGAGCGCCATTAATGCAAATGCGTGTTCAGTCCGGGGCTCGATATTCTCAGTCTGAAAATGAGTTCTTTCTATTTTAATAGTTCTAAGAATTCTTCTTTGGATAGAGCCCAGCTTGCTGTATAATTGATAGGAGTGTTCCTTTTTTGATGGGGTCGTGGCGCGGAACAGTGATTCTATGTTTTCCATCCGTCAAAAAAGATGACTACCTCTTTGATATACAACCTTGAATCCTGACTTAGTTAGAACCTTTATAACTTTATGCCAAGAGACGGAAGGAAGTTTTTCAGACAATTATCTCCACCAGCTCTCTTTTGCGTTTAAGCTGGTTAAGTTCCTCAGGGAATGCTTCCAAATACCCCTCTATGGCGTCTTTTATGTTGGCAAGAGCTTCTTTGCGATTTTCGCCCTGACTGATTGCTCCAGGAAGTTCAATACATTGTACGGAATATCCTCCTTCAGGCTCCTCCCTTAGCATGACTGTGAATTTCTTTACCTTGATTTCAACCAAGAATAGCCGTGCCAATAAAGAGACTTGACTTAGACGATATAAACTTTGACATCAAAACTTGGAATTGACTGCACTCCAAGAACGACTCAGACTTCTGGCTAAGAACGAAAGAAGTGTGATTCCACGAAGATTGTGATTGCTTCTTGTTAATTTTCTTAAGTTTAAAATACACAAAGCGTCAACATTAGAGTAACAGTGACGTCAAATCTCAGGGGCCGTCGTAGAACATTATGAAAACGGAAATCTTGCCTGAACCTATTCTTGTAGGAAGAGAACGTGAACTTGAGGAGCTTCATCGCTGCTTGGGTTGTTCGATGGAGAAATAAGAGTCTACGAGAAAGACACCACTGAGGGCACAGAAAAGGTTCTGAGAATCAGAAAACTCGACAACCAAAAATACCTGAAAAACGAGCTGATCCTGACAACAGAGAAACTAGAAAAATCCAAATAAGCTGTTCAGAAAGCGAAAATATTTTCGCCAAATGCCATTTGTTGTAGACTTTACCTTTTTATGTGGAACTTTTCAATTATGTCTTTGGCTTTTTCGCGGCGTTCCCTATGTTCTTCTAGGAACTTGTTGAGTTTGGCGACTATGTCGAGTTTGCATTCACCGCACAGCATCTCGCCTGCTCGGCACTTGCGTTCGCGTTCCGCCAGTTTCGCGTTGTCTTCTTCGAAGAGGAAGAAGTAGTATTGGAATATGCTGCAAACCGTCGGGTCTGCCCCGAGTTTGCGCTGCTCTGCTGCCGTGCCTTTGCCGCCTGTGAAGGCGTTCCAGATTTTCTTCTTCACGACATCGGGCGGGTCCATGGTGAATATGCTGCTTTCGGGGATGCTGGCGCTCATTTTTCCGCCTGCGGCTAAGCCGGGGAGGAAGCGGCAGTGTATCTGGGCGGGTTTGTAGTAGCCCAGTTTCTGTGCGATGTCGCGGGTGACTCGCCAGTAGGGGTCTTGGTCTATGGCTGCGGGGATGAGGGCGGGCACGTTTTCGCCCGTCAGCTTCTTGTGTAGGAAGCAGGGGACGGCTTGGATGGCGGGCCAGAAGACCCAGCCGATGTTGGTGCTGTCTTGGAAACCAAACGTGCTGCGGGCAGTGCTGTACGTGATACGTTTTGCCACTTCGAGGGCAACGTCGTAGAGGAGATCCATGTCTTGCACGTCGTAGATTATAAAAGTGTCCTCAGGCTTGAAGCCCAAGGCGATAAGGTCCAGAGCGTTCTCGTATGCCCAGTGCTTGGTTTCAGGAAGCGTAGATTCGTCGTCTATAATGAATTTTTCATCGTCGGTGACCTGGAAGTATAATCGCGTCTTGAATTTCTCCTGCAGATGACGCGTGAAAATCCAGGGCACCAGATGGCCGATATGAACTGGCCCAGAGGGGCCTCTGCCAGTGTAGAGAACGAACTTTGTGCCTTTCTCGTAGAGGTCAAGAACGGTGTCGAGGTCGCGGTGGCTAAAAAAGATACGGCGTTCGATTTGCAGGTGCAGCCTGTCAGTGTGCGTCGCGACCTTTGCAAGGAGCTCGTCCGTTAGAGGTTGGGTTCCGAATTCGCGTATGAGGCGTTCGTAATCGACCTTGCCCTTAACTTCCCAAGGAGTAACGACCATCTCATTGTTGTCTTCGCCATTGCTTGAAGCTGACGTACCCAGTCACCGTGCCAGTTGTTTTAAATCAAGAAGCGCACAAGTAATATATCTATTTTGAACCCCGCAAAGAAGATATTGCATTATCCTGTCGGTACTCATGAAGCTAAGATGTATGTGGCCCCAGCATTAGTCGTATTCCGCGAAGAGTTTTCTGGGCTCTAGAACGAAGTTTTTGGAGAAACATACGAAACCCAATGACTGAATCTTGCGCTAAATCCAGAGTCCACTCAGCCTAGATTAATTTATATGAAAATTGCTTATTCGACCAAAAAAAAGAAAATGATTGATTTTTGCATTGTTTACTTCGTCGTCTAAGAGCGATTGCTCCTAAGACCGCTACGGACTTAAGTTGGAGGTGGCGGAGGTGGCGGTGAACTCATCGTGGCTTGGCCGAGTTCGTTTATTGGACCGAATGAAATTAAGAGCATTATTCCTGGTAGCACGCCTGCGAAGATAAGCGCCAAGATTGCCCACATCATATTGTTGTACTGCTTAAGTGTGTTGATGTTTCCGCTGTTAACTGCGTTGTACATGGGGCGAACTCTCATGACGAAGATTAGTATTGCCATTACTGCGAAGACTAAGATGCCGATGCCCGAAACTAGGAGACCCGTGCTATAGCCAGGTGCGTAATAATTTAAAATGCCGCCATAGACGTTCGACCATGTGGCGTAAGCCCAAATTTCTGATAGCGCGCCAAGTGCAAAACCAATTATAGCGATGATGTTGAAGATGAAGGCGATCAGTATGTATGTCTTGATACTTGCGAGTTTGTTGGGGTCATAATTAGGGTTTGACATAAGCTTTACTCAACTGTTTTACATTTAAAACTTTCGCAACCGAATCGAAAGGAGTATTCAGTGCATGTGAAACTACAAATTTAACCAAATTCAGTACTCTCCATTATCACAATTTTTAAGAAAAATGTCTATTATCTACATGCCGGAATGCCAATTATTATGCTGTCAACGACCAGCGCAAGAAAGCGGTAGAGCCAATGATTAAAGTTGATTTGAGAATTGCCTGCCATTCTAAAAAAGCCTCTAACTAGTTTTTGTTGCAGTATTTACTATATATTTCTATTATTGGCTTAAATAGTTCGAGTGGAAAACAATGAACTTTAATCCCCAAACCTACAGCTGTAACTTAAAATTTTAGAAAATTTAAGCGGTCCCAAAGAGTTACTGGTTTTTGTATTATGTATCCATTCATAACCGCAATTGTCGCATTTAGAAGTGATCCTTAAGTTTTCAACATGCGCATTTATGATGTTGCCACTCCTGCCTTGCTCTTGAGCCCCATACGCCCCAAGTTCCTCTCAATTGATTTCTTCGCCACGAACAGCCGTTTACAGGATGGACATCTTCTAACATCTTTCTCGCTGACTCTCGTCTTTCGGACCAGATATTTTTAATGTTTGCTTTAAGAAAAAACCAATTGGAAGACAGAACGAAGATAAACTCTGGCCATCTTCATTAACGCACTTTAGCATTCTCCTTTCTCATGACCATCATTTCAAAAAACAAAGAAGATCATTGCAGACCAACAATCGCGTACAATGGCATCGATGGCTTGCACAATGCTGGATGCAGTGCGGCACCGGATTGTGCAAAACATTGAAACGTGGCATGTTGTTGCGGCACCGCGATTGATCATGGAACATGTTGCCCCGGCACCGCCCTGCATACCAGATGAACAATGCCAAAAACCATTGTTCGCACAAAAAAATCTTATCCCAGCGACCTATTCAACAAGCCGAGGTCCCAAATGTACTTCCGAAAGCTTCCCGACTATCCCACGCATAGTCATGACTATTGCTAGTTGGAAAGTATGTTGAAGCCATGTATCAAAAACCAATAGTCATGACTAAGCTCCTGACAATAGTTGTGACTATAAAACCCAGTTCCCCCAGCCTCACCTTTTCCCGTCACCCATTTTTCTGCAAACCCATCCGGAAGATAAGTTTTTGAACATTCCGATCAATGGCGATCAATGGCTGAGCAATTGCTAAGTTGCTTTGGCTAAAAGCGAACTGCCTCAACCCCCAAACCACGGTTTTCTCCATTGTTAGCACAATGGCAAACCCCATTGATCGCACAAAAAAATTGATTCAAATCTAAAACGTTGTCTCGACAAGAGTTTCTGAGGAGACAGCGACATCTCACAACGAGTCTGAACAAAATAGACGATCGCCCACGGAACCCGTCAGCATGCTTTTATTAGTTACGACGTCAAACCTACAATATCAAAGCATTTCACGCAAACGAAGGCAAACAAGATGGTAGAGCTGAGGGAAAACGAAATCCGCATCCTCGCGGCGCTGGACAAGCTTAACGGGAAAGCCTCAGTCGAGCAGCTCATGGCCGAATGCGAACTGCCCGACTCGGCAGTTATGCGTTCCGCGTTGATTCTGCAGGAAAACAGCTACTTAAAAGTACATGCAAACATGGAGACCCGAGTCAAACTCACCGCGGAAGGCGAAATCCACGCGGAAAACGGCTTACCCGAAAGACGCCTCACAAACGCCGTCATCGCACTGGGCGGAAAAGCCACCCTAAAAGACGCCGCCAAAGAGGCAGGCTTAGATCAGCAGTTCGCCCAGATAGCCCTCGGCTGGACCCAACGCAAAAAATGGTTAACCTTCGAACCCAAAACAAGCACACTTCAAATCACAGAAGCGCCCAAAACGGGCAACGACGAAAAACTCCTCAACACACTCTGCGCAAAAACAGTAACCTCTCTAAATAAGCTACCAGAGGACCTGAAAGACGCCGTTGACCTGCTAAAAAAACGCAAAGCCATCGCCGCCGAAGAAAAAACCGAACGCGTTCTCGAATTAACTAAGGAGGGCAGGCAAGCCATCGAAGGCGGAGCCGCAGACCTCACTATCGGCGCCAAAGAAGTCACACAACTAACTCCTGAACTCATAATCAAGGGCGAATGGCGAAGCGTACGCTTCCAACGATACAACATCGAAGCCGCCGTCGCGAAGACCTGGCCAGGCAAGAAACACCCGTACCTGAGTTTCCTAGACGAGGTCCGCGCTAAACTCGTCTCGCTGGGTTTCAAGGAGATGACGGGCACAGCCGTGGAAACGGGCTTCTTCAACTTCGACGCCCTCTACACACCCCAAGACCACCCTGCAAGAGAGCTAGACGGGATATACTACGTCAAAAACGCCGAAGGCGACATCAGCAAATACCATGACGCCGTCAAACGTGTCAAAGCCGCCCACGAGAACGGAGGAGACACAGGCTCCAGAGGTTGGGGGTACAAGTACTCCGAACAAGAAGCCAAACGGCTCTTCCTCCGCGGACACGGCACATGCCTCAGCGCCCGAACCCTTCTGAGCAAGGACCTGCAGATACCCAGCAAGTACTTCAGCATCGCCCGCGTTTACCGCCCTGAAGTCGTCGACAAGACCCACCTCTCCGAATTCAACCAAGTCGAAGGCATAGTCGTCGAAGAAAACCTCAACCTCCGCGACCTCCTGGGAGTCTTGGGCAAATTCGCCAAGGAAATCGCGGGCGCCGACCAAATCCGCTTCAAACCCGACTACTTCCCCTTCACCGAACCCAGCGTGGAACTCAGCGCCTACAAAAAAGGCTACGGCTGGGTCGAATTCGGCGGCTCGGGCATTTTCCGCCCTGAAGTTACCCAACCCCTCGGCGTCAAAGTCCCAGTCATCGCGTGGGGCCTGGGCGTGGACCGCCTGTTCATGATGCGCACGGGCATAGATGACATCCGCAGCATATTCAGTCAAGAACTAGACTGGCTAAGGAGAAAACCGGTGGTATAAAATGCCCACAATCGACATAGACATCGCAGAATTCGAAAAGCTTCTAGACGTCACCTTCTGCGGCAACATGGAAAAACTCGACGACCTCCTCGCCTTCGTAAAGGCCGAAGTTAAACTCTACGACAAAACACAAGGCGTCGTCAGCGTGGAATGCAAAGACACCAACCGCCCCGACCTCTGGGGCGTCGAAGGCCTAGCCCGAGGCCTACGATGCTACCTCAACCTCGAAAAAGGCACAAGAAAATACGAAGCCGGCTCGCCCGAAGTTGAAATTCACGTCGACGAAAGACTCAAAAACATACGACCCTTCATCGGCTGCGCCATCGTCAAAGACATCCACCTCACCGACACAATCATCCGCGGCCTCATGCACCTGCAAGACAAACTCGACCAAACCTACGGCAGGGGCAGACAGAAAACCAGCATAGGCATCTACGACTTCGACCTCATCACGCCGCCCCTTAACTACACCGTCAAAAAGCCCACCGAATGGAGCTTCGTCCCGTTGGGCTTAGCCGAAAAAATGACTCTGGCGCAGATTCTGGAGCAGCATCCAAAAGGGCAAGAGTACGGCTACATCGTCAGCAAACATAGCGTCTACCCCTTGCTTCTCGACGCAAAGATGAAGGTGCTATCCATGCCACCCATCATCAACAGCAACGACCTGGGCAGGGTAACACAGGATACGCACAACTTGCTCGTCGAAGTCACTGGAACCCTAAACCAGACCGTCCTGAACACGGTGAACCTCGTCACCACGGCACTCATCGACCGCGGCGGCAAAGCCCACTCAGCAATAGTCCACTACCCAGACGACCCATGCTACCCACACAGAAAAACCGTCACACCCAACTTCCAAGAAACATCCAAAGCCTTAGACATCGAGTACGCGAACCGCATCATAGGCTTAAAACTGACCGGCAAAGCCATCGCTGACCTGCTTCGATCCGCAGGGTTAGGCGCAGGATCGGTCAAAGAGAAAACCATGGAAGTACTGGTGCCATGCTACCGCATCGACGTAATGCACCAAGTGGACCTCATCGAAGAAGTCGCCGTGGCCTACGGCTACAACAACATCGAACCCCTCTGGCGAGACCTGCCAACAACAGGCTACGCACGTCAAGAACAACGTCTCATCGACGCCGCCCGAGAACTCATAGTGGGCGGAGGCTACCAAGAAGTCCTCAACTACACGCTAACGAACCCCGAGAACCTCTTCACCAAGATGAACCAAGACAAAGCACCCGTTGTGGAACTTCTTAACCCCAAACTCGTAACGATGACCTGCATCAGAAACAAACTGCTCCCGGGCTTGATGGAGTTCCTAAGCGTCAACCAATCCGTCGAGTTCCCCCAAAGAATCTTCGAACTGGGCAAAGTCACATTCCCCGACGAAACACGCGAAACCAAAACCCGAGACGAAGAATGGCTCGCAGCCGCAGTCGCTCACGCGAACGCGAGCTTCAGCGAAATAAAAGCCTGCTTGGTCGCTTTCTTCGCCAACCTAGGCGTAGACTGGCAAATAAAACCGGTCGCAGACGCCAGTTTCATGGAAGGCCGCGTAGGAGCCGTAGTCGTTGAAGGCACGAATATTGGCCTAGTTGGCGAGGTAAGCCCAGTTGTCCTGGAAGCTTGGAAACTGGAGAACCCGACAGCTGCTTTCGAAATAAACCTTCAGCCCATTCTTGCCCAAAAGCTCAAAAAACCGTAAACCCAATTTGAGGGCATAGTCAGAAATGGGCAGGCACCCTCAGCCGATTTGCGGAGTGAATCCGCGTTAAGAACCATGCATAATCGCTTGATGCATGAATCCTCTGGCGTACAAAAAAGGACCAAGGAAAAAAGATACCTTACGACAAATGGGGTTTGCAAGACTGCTCAAGGACCTGACTCATGAGCGAGAGCCGCACGAGTATGGCCGTCTGATGTGCCTTTATCGGATTCAACTTCAGATGCTCTTCATGTTTTCGGACGTGGTTCTCTATGGCTTCGCTCATCACCCGCAAAGTCGGAATCATCAAAATCTCCTCGCCGCACTCGGGGCACCTGATGAACCCTTTCAAAGGCGCATTCTTATTTGGTAACTCAACCGCTCGTTCATAGAGCACTCGAAGGTTATCGTCGTCAAACACCAAATCAGACATTCGCTTCAACCATCCCTTAACCTTGTAGATTATGAATCCATCTCATGAATTCAGGCTTTAAGTGTTCATAATATGGACGTGTAGCGTCATGAAGCATATATGACGTCTTAACACTCAAAAGTTCAGTTTCAGAAGCTTAAACAATGCATTCTGAGCACCATAGCAACAAACATTTTGAAACATTCATTTAAAAAACTCCTGTCCTAGCTAAAGCGGAGCAAACTGATTTTAGCAAAACAAGACCATCAAGATCAACTAAACACCTCAAAACGACAAACAGGATTCAGCAATTCCCTTCAGGATGCCCACAGGAACACATGAATATCAAACACATTTGGGTTTATGGTAGACCCAAAGAGGGTAACGTACATGTGTATGATGAAGAAGCAGAGAGATGGAGCGCCGCCCAAAACCAAGGCGAAACCTATATTTTCAATTGACGCAGAACATTATCTCAACCAGAAAGGGTAGATTTACATCATGACCGAAGAAACTGACCACGAAGAAGCACCGCTTACTCCAACAACTCAAGAATTGGAGCTGCAGCTCGAAGCCGAGAGGAAACGCAGCGCAGACTTTTTAGCTCGATTGAAGTATCTGCAGGCGGATTTTGAGAACCTGAGAAAGCGGTGTGACCGAGAAATACTGCAAGCCAGTCAATATAGCAACGAACGCCTAATAATCCCGTTACTGGATGTGGTAGACGAATTGGAGTTGGCAATCAAGAACGCTAAAGCAACCAACTCGGCTCAAACGCTGGTTGAAGGCGTAGAAATGACCCTTAAACGTTTGCGAAAAGTTCTTGAGCAAGAAGGAGTCACTCCAATAGTAAGCGTGAACGCGCCTTTTGACCCCTCGAAACACAACGCCATAGCCGCGGAAGAACGTGACGACGTGGAAAACTGCGTTGTCATCGAAGAGGTCCGGAAAGGCTACATGATGAAAGGAAAAGTGATTAGACCAAGCATGGTCAAAGTCGCCGTCAAAAAGGCTTCACAGTCACAAAACACGGAGGAAAAACAAAATGAGTCAAGTTAAAACAGGAGAAAAAGTCTTAGGAATAGATTTAGGAACAACGAACTCAGCCGCCGCCATATACGAGGGCGGAAAAGCCACAGTTATCCCCAGCGCAGAGGGGCCAACCATGGCCGGCAAGATGTTCCCATCGGTGGTCGCCTTCACCAAAGACGGCCAACTTCTCGTCGGTGAACCAGCCAAGCGCCAAGCCGCTGCGAACTCAGAGGGAACAATCTTTGAGATTAAAAGGAAGATGGGCACTAATGACAAAATCTTCATCTACGGCAAAGAGTACACGCCGCAACAAATCAGCGCGTTCATCCTGCAGAAAATCAAGAAGGACGCCGAAACATACCTAGGCGCAACAATGCGCAAGGCCGTCATTACTGTTCCTGCCCACTTCAATGACAACCAACGTCAAGCAACCAAGGACGCAGGCGAAATCGCAGGTTTAGAAGTCGTGCGCATCATCAACGAGCCAACCGCGGCTTGCCTCGCCTACGGCATTGACAAACTAGATCAGGAAATGAAAATCTTAGTCTTCAGCTTCGGCGGCGGCACCCATGATGTAACCGTCATGGACTTCGGCAAAGGCGTCTTCCAAGTCCTCAGCACAAGCGGCGACACCCAACTGGGCGGAACTGACGTCGACAAAGCCGTCATGGCATACATCATGGACGAGTTCAAACGCCAGACAAACGTAGACCTTTCAAAAGACCAAACCGCGCAGACAAGGCTCAAAGAAGCGGCGGAGAAAGCCAAGATAGAACTCACCACGCTCATGTCCACCGATATAGACCTGCCATTCTTAACTTCAGACGCGACAGGCCCCAAACACCTCCACCTCACGCTGACAAGAACCAAACTAGAATCGCTATCGCAACCCATTGTTCAGCAGACACAGAAAACCATCCTTAAAGCACTCGAAGACGCAAAACTTACACCCACGGGTGTGGACAAAATCATCCTCATCGGCGGCATGACCCGTATGCCCCTAGTCCAAAGATTCGTCGAGCAAATCTTAAACAAGTCACCTGAACGTGGACTCGACCCCATGGAATGTGTCGCCATCGGAGCATCCATACAAGGCGGAGTCCTCACCGGAGAAGTCCACGACATACTGCTGCTGGATGTAACGCCACTTTCGCTGGGAGTTGAAACGATGGGCGGAGTCTTCACCAAAGTTATCGAGAAAAACACAACAATCCCAACAAAGAAGAGCATGGTTTTCACGACAGCCGCAGATTTCCAGACCGCCGTGACCATACACGTTCTCCAAGGGGAGCGTCCCATGGCAGCAAACAACATCTCGCTGGGCATGTTCAACCTTGAAGGCATACCCCCAGCACCTCGAGGCGTGCCACAAATCGAAGTCACTTTCGACATCGATGCAAACGGCATCCTCAACGTCAACGCCAAGGACTTAGGCACAGGCAAAGAAAACAAGATTCGTATAACAGCCTCTACCAAACTCTCGTCTGAAGAAAAAGAACGCATGATCAAAGACGCAGAGCAGTTTGCCGAGCAAGACAAGAAGAACAGAGAAGAAGCGGAACTTCGAAACGCTGCCGACAACATGATCTACACCGCTGAGAGAACAAAGAAAGACCTCACGGGCAAAATCACCGCCGACCAGACCGCGAAGACAGACGTAGCGGTCACCGCTCTGAAAGATGCCCTAGCCAAAAACGACATGACAACAGTGAAAGCAAAGACCGACGATCTCAGCAAGATTCTCCAAGACATTGGCACCGCCATCTACCAGCAAGCAGCAGCTCAAGCCAAAGCACAGCAGGAAGCTCAAGCAGGAACAGGAGCTGGCCCTCAACCAGGGCAGGCGCAGGAATCTGAGCCACAGCCTTCAGGTCCTTCAGGCGACGAGAAAGTGGTTGACTCCGAAGACTATAAAGTCAAGTAGATAAGCGAAACAACCTTATTCTACTCCTTATTTTTCTTATCGCGGTAAACCTGTATGGCTGAGAAGAAAGACTTCTACGAAGTGCTCGGCGTCCCCAGGACTGCCTCTAAAGATCAGATCAAAGACACCTACCGAAAACTTGCCATGCAGTACCATCCTGATAGAAACAAGGCGCCTGAAGCTGAGGAGAAATTCAAGGAAATCAGCGAGGCGTACGCGGTTCTTTCTGATGACCAGAAACGGCAGCAATACGATACACTCGGACATGCAGGCTTCGATCAGCGTTACACGGAAGAAGACATTTTCCGTGGCGCCGACTTCAGCGATATATTCGGCGATTTAGGAGGCGGATTCAGCGACATCTTCCGCGTATTTTTTGGCGGCGGAGGCTTCGGCGGAGGCTTTGGAGGCGGCGGCTATAATGAACGTGTCACTCGCGGACAAGACCTGCTATACGAGCTCAGCATAACGTTGGAAGAAGCGGCGAAGGGCACGGAAAAAGATATAGAAGTTCCTCGAACGGAGAAATGTGATGTCTGCGGAGGCTCAGGAGCCGCTCCGGGAACGCAACCTAGAACGTGTCAGCGATGCGGCGGCGCGGGCAGAGTTCAAACCGCTCGGCGAAGCGCATTTGGCACATTTGTTCAAGTGACCGGCTGTCCGGTCTGCAGGGGACGTGGCACATTAATTGACAAGCCTTGCCCTAACTGCCGCGGCACTGGGATAGTGAAGAAAAAGAGAAGAATCACTGTTAAAATCCCTGTTGGCATAGACGAGGGCTATCAGCTACGGCTCAAGGGCGAAGGCGACGTGGCACCCGAGGGAGACGAAGCAGGTGACCTTTACGTCCTCGTCCACATACTGCCCAATGAACTGTTCATACGAGATGGCGACGACTTGCACTACGTGCTAACTGTCAGCTATCCAATGGCAGTCTTAGGCGGCGAAGTTCAAGTTCCCACGTTGGAAGGACCAACAACCGTGAAGATTCACCCTGGAACACAGTCGGGTGAAACAGTTAGGCTCAGAGGTAATGGCATGCCACGCTTCAGAGGTTACGGGAGAGGCGACCTGCTTGTGCGTGTGGCCATAGCGGTTCCTGAAAGAGTCACTTCGCAACAACGGGCTCTTTTGGAGCAGCTGGCGAAGGAGATGGGTGAAACCCCTCAGCCAAGGGGACACAGGCTCAGGTTCTGACTTATGCCTGTACAAGCCATGAGCTGTTCTGGTAAGCCTTAAATCTTCATAATGAACACTTGATTTCGGAGTTAAACATGCCATACTGTCACGTTTGTGGAACAAAACTTCCAGATGACGCATCGTTTTGCTTCAATTGTGGAGCCAAAGTCGCTGGAACATCTGAAACGTCGGGAACTGGAGCGGCAACCAGCCCATCGGATGAGATGCGAGAAGCGTTCACGCGGATGAGCATAGAAATGGAGAAGGCCTTCAACATAGCTGCCAAAGAAGTTCAGGAAGCCTTTGAAGCCGCACGAAACAACATTCAAAAAACTGTCTACAAGACACCCGTCGTTTGTCCCAACTGTGGAGAAAAAAACGCGCCTTCCGCCGAGTTCTGTGTGAAATGCGGCAAGAAACTAGGTGAGCCTTCAGCAGGGCAGAACAAGAGTAATCAACCTTCAGGAAGCTAACTTGCAGACGATGTATTGCTGATTGACGAAAAAAGAACTATATTTTTGAGCACGACTTTGGTTTTTTGCCATTGTGCAGCTGGTATGCAAAACGGTGCCGCAACTACATGTTCCATGGACAATCGCGGTGCCGCAACAACATGCCACGTTTGAACAATGCGGCACCAAACAACATACAGCATTGTTCAAGCCATTGATCGGCGGTCAAATTCCAAATTGGTTACATTGAATAAGACTCGGCTTTTGGCGGATTTTGGGAACCAGATTTTTGAATTGTGACTATTCGCAAAAGCTTAGTTGTAACTACTGGTTTTTGATACATCGTTTCAACATGCTTCCAAACTGGCATAGTCACAACTATTAGACCCTGTCAGACCAGAAGGCAATTAGGTTCGACCGCGTCAAGTTTTTGTGGAGAACTTAGTTATTGCACCGCAAGCAACTTTGCATTCTTCGTGGCCTATCTCTCAAGGTTTTTAGCTTAGCCATACATTTATTTTATGGGGACTGGGCGAAAGAGTGCAAAAAGCCAAGCAGCTATTCATAACCGCGCTGTTCAGCTCGATAATATTCGTAACCAACTTCTTCGTGCCCCCACCCATAAATAACCTGCTCATCGTCGTACAAGCAATCATTCTGGCTTTGGCAGCGTTCTTCGTGGGAAAGGCCGGAGCCACCTACGTCGGCTTGGTAGGAGGCGTTTTGTCGGCGCTGTCGCGTCCCGCGTTTGGCCCCTTCACGTTCGTGTTTACGCTGCTCTATGGGCTTCTCGTGGACGGTTTTTTCATGGCTTTTGGGGTAGCCGCGCCCGGTGATGAAGTGAATAGAAACCGTGTCATGCTAGCGATGGCTATGAGCACTGCCATTATTGGGATGGCAACCTACTACACTTTCGCTATCCTCACTCACATATTGCCCGTGGACATGATGTTGGCGGGATTGATGCTTTTCTTGGGAGCGGGAAGCGGCATAACGGCTGGTTACGCTGCCGCTTACCTTTGGAACAAGTACCTTAAAAACGTCCGACTCTAAAAGCCAACACATCTTTACAAGTCTCAAAGTGTCTTTTCCTAAAAGTACTTCCGCTTTTTTATTAGGTTTTGTCATTTTTGTTATTATTCCAAGAGGTCTTTTGCTAGCCACATCCAACATTCCGGCGGCAGCTTTCTGATAAACGCTTGATTAGGA
>Ga0209777_10000100_pt1 | contig 144603 bp, 137 predicted proteins | sample FrelakmetHBP12HB_FD_187147 | JGI IMG/M metagenome (GOLD analysis project Ga0209777, IMG submission 187147) | Freshwater lake sediment microbial communities from the University of Notre Dame, USA, for methane emissions studies -HBP12 HB (SPAdes)... | ecosystem: Environmental > Aquatic >... | reverse complement strand
CACCCCATCGATGGCATGTGGCTGGGTCCGGATACCTTCACCTATGTGCCCGCCTCCGATTTCGACGGGGATGGCAGGACCGACCCGGCCAAGTTCTACCCCGCCACCGGCACCGTCTGGTGGGTCAAGTCCACCACCGGCACCCTGGATGGCGCTTGGTTGGGTCCGGAGGCTTTCACCTATGTGGCCGGGTGTGACTTCGACGGGGATGGCAAGACCGACCCAGCCAAGTACGTCGCCAGCACGCACACTCTCTCCTGGTTGAAATCCACCACGGGACTTTGGAGCAGCGTCGATCTGGGGGCTGGAACTTACACCCTCGCAATCGGTCAGTAAGAGAAACAGTAAATATCCAACCGAAGCGGCTTCAGAGGACCATCCTCTGAAGCCGCTTCGGGGTTTAATCTCCTGAAAAGGTCTGGTTATATGCCGTGATTTAAAAAGCCATTAGCCACAGGAATACGCCCATTTCTTCTGCCCCACTACATTAATTATTTATTCAACTTCACCCGCCCTTTCTCACCATGTAAGGAGATCGATTATCTGTAAATGTGTATTCGTAATTCGTAATTGCGATGGCCCCGCGGGACTAGGAGAAAAGGGACGTGGAAGGTCGGACTGTTATCCTATTGTATTTAGGTCGCCTGAGAGCGAGAATGAGGGTTAAGTTGTTCTCAAGAAGGAGGGCAGTTCAGGGGCTGAAGAATAGAAAAAAACCGTGACGGTGGAGCGACCGTCACGGTTTTTGGAGGAGAGAAGCCGTACCGGTTAGCAGGGTATAATTGCCGCAATGTTTGAAATCGTCTTTCTCGGCACCTCAGCCTCGGCTCCCTCCGCCAAGCGCGGACTTTCGGCACAGATCGTCAAGCACGACGAGTTCCGCTTCCTGATCGACTGCGGTGAGGGCACCCAGCGCCAGATCCTGCAATCGGGTATTGGCTTCAGGAACCTGAACAATATCTTCATCACCCATGGGCACCTGGACCACATCCTTGGCCTGGGGGGGCTGCTCTCCACATTCATGCGCTGGGAAACCATCGAGGAATTGAACATCTACAGCGGCAAGTGGGCACTCGACCGCATCCACGACTTGCTCTACGGGGTAGTGTTGCGCGGCGGGCAGACGCCGATGAAGCTCAACCTGCACGAGATCAAGCCGGGGGTCTTCTTCGAGACCGAGGATTTCACGGTGACAGCCTTCCCGGTTTTTCACCGCGGCTCCGACTCACTGGGCTACAAGTTCGAGGAGCATTCGCACCGCCCGTTCCTGCCTGAAAAGGCTCAGGCGCTGGGCGTGCCGTTCGGCCCGATCCGCCGTGACCTGGTGGATGGGAAAACCGTTACGCTGGAGGACGGGCGGACGGTGGGGCCTGAAGACGTGCTCGGGCCGCTCAAGCCAGGGGTCCGCATGGTGTACGTGGGCGATGCCGGTCGGACGGATGACCTGGTAGCGGTTTGCCAGGATGCCGACGCGCTGGTGATCGAGTCCACATACCTGGAAGAGGAAGCTGAGATGGCTAAACAGTTCTCGCACCTGACGGCCAAGATGGCCGCCGGGCTGGCGGTCACGGCCAACGTGCGCCAATTGGTGCTCACCCATCTGTCGCGCCGCTACCGTGAAAAGGATGTACTCGCTGAAGCACAGGCGGTCTTCCCAACCGTGCACGTGGCGCGCGATTTTGACAGTTATTCTTTCAAACAGGAGGGCTGAACATGCCCCGCTTCGAGATCGACCTTAACCCGCTCGAGCACGTTACCGTGGATGCCATTGGCAAACCGGGAGCGCGTGTCTTTTACATCCAGGGCTGGCGCACCACCGACCCCGCGCCGGTGACGATCATCATCGAAAAACTGCAGCTCCAGTCGCTGGCTCTGGGGGTGGACCAGATGCTGGCCGAACTGGCAAAACAGAAACCAGAGTTGACCGTACCCTTGATGGAATACGACCCGGACAAAATGCGCATCACCCCGCCGGTGGATCCGCTCTTCCGTGCCGGGGAGATGGGCCTGGGTTACGACGCCGACCAGGACAGGATCGTCATCATGGCGCGCGAAGTGGTGATGGAAGATGGAGACCCCGAACAGGCCTCCGAGGTGCGCTTCTGGTGCACGCGGCTACAGATCCGCCGCCTGGCAGACTGGAGCAAGGTAGTGATCGACCGCGGGCGGCAACTCTGTCCGCAGTGCGGGCAGCCAATGGAACCCGAGGGGCATTTCTGCCCCAAAAAGAACGGTCACAAGCATTAACCATAGAAAACGGAGATGAACGGAGGATCTCCGTTTCTCTCTCTTCTTCCCTGGTAAATTCAAATGGACGAAAAAGTCGAGATGATTCTGCGGCACGGTGAGATCGGACTCAAGGGCCGGTTCGTCTACGGCTCGAATTTCACCTTCCTCGTCTCCGTCAAACATGAGGGGCAGGAGCTGCCTGCCGTATACAAGCCGATGCGCGGCGAACAGACGCTGTGGGACTTCCCCGAAGCCTCCCTGGCGGGACGCGAAACAGCGGCCTACCTGGTCAGCGAGGCGCTCGGTTTCTGCTTTGTACCTCTCACGATCCTGCGCGACGGACCCTTTGGGCCTGGCTCACTCCAGCAGTACATCGAACACAACCCCAACCTGCATTATTTCACCTTCAAACCAGCCGAACGCCAGCGGCTGCGCCCGGTGGCCCTGTTCGACCTGCTGGTCAACAACGCCGACCGCAAGGGGGGGCACATCCTGCTCGAGAAACGCACCCGCAAGATCTACCTGATCGACCACGGCCTGTGCTTCCACGCTGAAGACAAGCTGCGCACGGTCATCTGGGACTTCGCTGGGCAGGCCATCCCGCCCGACCTGGTTGCCGCGCTGGAAATTCTGCAAAGCGCCCTGCGCCTGGGCCAGCTGGCCGATCTTCAACGCTACCTGACCCCGGAGGAGCTGGCCGCAGTGGAAGCCCGCCTCGCCGCGCTGCTGGCGGAACCCGTCTTCCCGCAGCCTCCGGAGGACCGGCGGGCATTCCCGTATCCACCTGTGTAAGGAGGAATAATATGCCCCATTATCGTCTCGCCCTGCTCGGTTTCGGCAACGTCGGACGCGCCCTGGCGTGCCTGCTGCAGCGCAAAGAGAGCGAGCTCAAAGAGAAATACGGGATAACCTTCCAGGTGACCGGCATCGCCACCGGGAAGCACGGGGCGGCCATCGACCCGGACGGCCTCGACCTCGATAAGGCACTTGCCCTGGTGGAGCACGGGAAGTCGCTGGCAGCGCTCTCCCAAATCCCAATCCGGGACGCGCTCGATTTCGTCAAGCGCGTCCCGGCGGAGGTGCTGTTCGAGAACTCCCCGGTTAACGTCAGCACCGGCCAGCCTGCCATTGACCATCTGCGAGCGGCGCTGGAACGCGGCATGCATGCCATCACCGCCAACAAGGGACCGGTGGTGCACGCCTATCGCGAACTGACCGACCTGGCACAGAGCAAGGGGAGCAAATTCTATTTTGAATCGACCGTGATGGACGGGGCTCCGATCTTCTCACTCTTCCGGACGGCCCTGCCGGCGGCGCAGTTGACCTCCTTCCGCGGGATCCTGAACTCGACCACCAACCTCATCCTGGGACGCATGGAAGCGGGCGAATCGTTCGACGACGCTGTCCGCTATTGCCAGCAGATCGGCCTGGCCGAGACCGATCCCTCCGGCGATATTGACGGCTGGGACGCTTCGATTAAAATAGCCGCGCTGGTGACGGTGCTGATGGATGTGCCTTTTACCCCCCAGCAGGTGGACCGTACCGGCATCCGCGCGGTCACGGCGCTGAAAGTGGCCGAGGCCAGGGCACAAGGCAAACGCTGGAAGCTGGTCTGTTCGGCTGAGAAAGTGGGGCATGGTGTCAAAGGCCGCGTGGCCCCCGAACTGGTGGACCCGTCCTCGCCGTTGTACAACGTGGAAGGCTCCTCCTCCATCATAGAGTTCCACACCGACACTTTAACCAGTCTCAGCCTCGTGGAGGGCAATCCCGGCCCGGAGACCACTGCCTACGGTCTGCTGGCAGACTTTGTCAACGCAGTGAGAGATCTGTAATCCCCATTAGGTAATTATTAGAAATATTGAATCATAATAAGACACAGCGGGAATTTGAGGGAAATATTCCGCAAATTCCTGCTGTTCCATGATTATTACAGCGCCAGTGAATTGACGATCAGGGCGAAATGAATTTTTCCGAAGGCACATCAAATATCTTGCTGGTCTCGTACAGGACCGTTGTGTTCACCTCCACGGGCGGATCCTGGAGGGCATTGAATATCGTGACGGTTGTAGACCCAATGGCGCCACTCTCGATGTCAAATTCAAGCGGCGTGCCGGTCTGCAGACCTGTCAGGTACACATCCACCACCAGTTCAACGCTGGTGCCAACATTGGCGCGATCGATGGGCTGGCCGATAGAAAAGTGGTTGCCATTGGCGCCCAGGTTGGTCGCCTCGGGGCTGACAGATACCAGCTCCGGATCGCTTAGCTTACCGCCGCTTTTTAGATCGAGCGAGGCCCAATCGGAGCTGGTCGCGATCTGGATACGGATACGGTACGTCCCGACAGGCGTTGGCGGAGGCGTGGCCCCCGATTGGATGGGGATATCCTTGGCCAATGGGATCTCGCCGCGCAGCATTTGCGTGGCGGCCCCTGCCAGGCGCAGGTACCAGTCATTGGGCAGTTTATACCCGTCTGTATCCATGGAAACCAGATCAACCCCCACAGGTTGGTCGTTCACCGTGGCGGCGATCTTGTACATGGCGGTATCTTCATCCACCTCATCGAACATGGCATTGTAGATCATCGGCACGCCGATCGAAACCGCGTTGTATACCTGCCGCCAGTAAAAATTCCCGCCCCGGCGCGGGGTGGCGTTGAAAAGGTTGGAATGATCGTTGTTATGGAAGGCAGTCCCGGGAAAGACAACGGGCATATATTCCGCCCCACATTGGCTGGCTGCAGCCATATCCTGGATCATCGTCAGCTTGTACATGTCCACTTCCAGATCGCTCGTATAACGGCCAACCGTCCATGGGCTGATAACGTTGAGAGCGCAGTAGTAATCTGCCCAGCCCGGGTCGGTGAGCGCATCGTTCTGCAGGATGTGCCAGAATGTGGGTACACCCCCCACCAGGGTGACCTGGTATTTCGGGTCGGGGTTGTTCTCAAAGAAATTGAGTAGTTCCATAGCCTGCTGGGGCGTGCCGGGATGTTCAGTGAATCCCAACCCCCAGATAGCCAGCACCGGTTTGCCATCCTGGTGCAGGTAAGCCGGGCTTTCAGTCACCTTTAGCACATCCACCATGTACTTCCAGTCCTTTTCAAGCTTATCAACGAAGGTGCTGCTATCCATGCCGCTGGTATCGTACATCACGGCAAATACGCGCCCGTAGGCTTCGGCTCCGGCCTGGACATTCTTTGTAACGGTATTGCGCGTGGCAAAATGGCTGAAATCCACCAGTTCGGAGCCAAAACGCTGTACGTACACACCATCGATACCATACTGGCTCATCCACTGGAAATGGCGCATGACAGTTGTTGGGTTATATGCTGAGTAGAGATAGGCAGGCTGCCCATTGGGATAGGTCATGTTCGTTGGGCAGCGTTCAACGGAGGTCAGTTCGCTCGCATCTGGCCACATATCCACCCGCAAGGTGGTCGCATCCGGGATATTGTTGCTGAACCAGTGCAGCCAGCCATTCACCGGTGACCCATCGCCGGGGCAAGTGAACCAGCCCTGGTAGCCCATCAACAATTTATGCTCCATGGTGGACGCATCCACCGTCATGTGCGGTAGCGGGGTGCCAGTAGGCGCAGTTGTCGGGGTGGGAACAGGCGTGCGGGTCACCACCGCGGTTGGAGTGGCTGGATTGCCAGCACAGGCTACCAGAATCATCACGATGAGAATGGCAGGGATTTTCCGGATCAGGGGATCTATTTTTATAAATCCGAACATGGGGCCTCCTAATGGCGAATGTTAAAACGAACCCGGGTTAACTCTGGCAACCATAAAAAGACCTATCGCCCAACTGCTCCGGGACTGGGCGGAAAATTGTTTACCAGATGGCCTCCAGTATAAGGAATAAACCGGGGACAAGTCAAGGGAGCTGAGACAGCTCATCCAGGGGTTTTCCTGCTCACCTTCATGGCTGACGATCTGCTGGCAGGTTTCATCATTGCGTTGAGAGATTAGGCCTCGGTACAGGAATATACAATCAAAAAGACCAGGAACCTCAAAGGGATCTGGTCTCTAGTTCTTCCTTAACGCGGTAATCTAGCTTACCTCATGCTCCTGCAGCCAGGCCTGTGCTTTTTCAAGATGCTCCTGATGATGGTCATAGGAAGACAGGAGAGAGAAAGCAAGGGGGCGTCCATCCATCCACGGGTATCTACCTGTGTCCAGCAAGTCTTTTTCCGGGATCAGCTGCGCCAATTGCAGATACCTTAGAAATCCTTCCGTCCAATCCAGATGTACCTTTGACCAGGGCTGTTCACGGTGGGTCTCAAAGATCCAGTCATTTATTTGATCCGTGTTGTCTTCCGAATCCGGGTCCAACTCTGGCGGCCATAGGGGATATCCGGGAGCCAGATCGAGCGAAGCAGCCTCGACCCGTGCGATGGAACGCTGCTGCCAGGCGCGCAGATGAGCGATCACATCCTTGGTGGACCAGATGGAAGGAAGGTGCGGGGTGGTGATCTGCTCTTCGCTCAAGCCGGCGAGCAGGCTTTCCCAACGATCATATTGCTCTTTCAGGGCGCTCAGAATATGTTCTTTCATGTTCATGCCGGTCCTCCGATCGATGCTGTCGGGCTGTTCAATGCCGCGTTCCAGGCAAGCCCTCCATGGGAGGCGGCAGCGGCAGGATGGTTTTTTCTCACCTTAACAGTGAACGGCTCGCCAGGTTGATGACGACCAGCGCTACCAGTACCATTACAAGAATCACAAGGCTGATTCCGATGATGGTCGCACGCGGGAAACGAGGCCGGGGCTGGTTTGCTTCAGGCAATGCAGCCACAAGAGGCTGGCTGCCACTCAACTCCGGCTGGCCGGATGCCGGCTGGCCAGGTTCGAGGGCATCAGGAATGCCATTCTGATTGGAATCGACCATGGTCATCACCTGCTCATACATGCGGCGAATATCGGCCGGCATCTCATCCACGCTGGCATATTCGTGCCCATTGAATATGAGTTTAGAAGTTGTGTGCGAGATCAGCCCGGTCCCGGATGTCTGTGCACTGGCCAGCGCCTTTTCATAGGCCTGGCGCACCTGCGGAGGCATATCCTCGAGGCAGCTATACTCCTTCCCATTAAAACGGATTCTGGTCTTGATGTTTACTTTCAGGTTCATAACTCAACCTCCTCATTGGATTAGGACCTGGTCTCCCAGGTAAAGTTACGTTCTCCAAGTGAGCGCCTTTCTTCTTGCCCGGCGTATTCCTTACCCTTCGGGGTCAGGGACAATCAACGAATAAAACTGTCGTCATATTCACGCACATTCACCCCCGGCTGTCCTATGTGCAGAGCGTGAAATATGCCATGCAATTATGCCTGGTGGGAATGGCGGTTAATTGACTGAGCCTATTATAACGGCCTATCCGCGAGCCAGGCTACTGATCCAGAAGGAATGGCTTCATTGGCGCCCATCGCTCCATCCACTCCTTCGAGGTAAGTTGCTCCATGACAACTTCTGGCAGTGTCGCTGCCATTGCAGTTCGATCCGCACCGGCAAGGTTGAAAAGTACAAAAGGTAGTACCAGAAAGGGGGGACCAGCATGCTCTTGAGCATGTTTGCCCATCAAAAGGCTCACCTGGGCCTGCTCAACGGGACTCATAACCTCGGCAAGGGCGGTGGTTGTGAAGAACCTTTCCTCGGTCTTCATATGTGGGCTCCATAAAGCCGACACTCTTCTGAGACCTTGGTACAATTTGTCCATCCCGGCCCCAGGGTTCGCCCCTGCCACAACGGGGATGATTTTCATCATCGGACCCAGTGCTGCCTCGATCTTCTTGTGGTCGGCAGCCAACCGGTCGTACGGTGCAGTGCGAATCACCTCTTTGAACGCTGGAAATGCAATCTCATCTTCACTCAGATGGTGTGCCGCCAGAACTGATCCCAGACTCTGAATATATTCCGCGAAGCCCTGCTGCACGCTCCTGTCTGGGAACCCATCCTCGATGAACTTCGCAGCCCTGGTCACCCCGACAGTAAGCCCGCGGGTGATCGCCTTATGGATTCGAACAAGATCCTGGGCGAGGTTTGATTGGAGACTATCCTTCTGGATCATTTGCACACTCCTTCGTTGTCATCCTATGGATGATTGAACATCGGAAATTTCGCAGTCGACGCTCAGTTCAGCCGCCCGAGGTTCGGGCGTGACCGCATCCCGCCCCGCCAGGATCGGGCGCAGACCATACTCCAATGCCAGTCGGGCAGCCACTTCACCCACAATACCGGTCGTATCAAACAACAAGAAGAGGGGAGCCGTTCAATCATCTCCTCTTCCGTTCGAGAAAAGATCAAGATACCAGAATTATAGACGTAATACGGTAGATTCTTTATCGTTTCGTCAACCTTACAAAGAACGATTTATTTTATTTTACACAGCAGCTGCGCAGGTGTCCGGCGGCTCTTTGATATCGATTGAGGCGGCTGATCAATGGCTCGCGGCTTCGTTCGGGATTGGAATACAATAGTCTGTCTGTCTCACGATCAGGCCATCAACCAGCGTGAAGAACGACGCCACTCGAAAACAAATTCGGGTACCAACGCTTAAACTCCCCACTGCGACCGCTGCTGTGCCTCCCCACTCTTGTTCCAGAACTACTTGTTCGCCCTGCACAACGAGATTCCGAATGTATAACTGTCGATCTGGATATATTCTCAGGATGCGCTCGGCTGTCTCACGCAGGAACGCCCGGTTGCCTTGTCGACCTCTTGATATTCCTGGTATTGGCAATTCTATCCACTCTGCGTTCTCTGCGAAGCAAGTATCAACCCACTCTAGAGTTCGCTTGTTGAAGAGGTCAACACAACGTCGAACCGCGCTCTCATTTTCTTGAGGTGTCAGCATGATCCTTCCTCCTTTTGGAAAATACCATGGTTGACTCTATTGCCTAAATATTGGATGGCTTCAGTCGATCCGCAATGCATACCTTTGTGCATAAGTTTGTTGTCACAGAGTAAGCGGATGCCGCCCAACCGCTTTGGTGTCATCCCCTATCGTAACGCTGGACGCAATACGTCCAATTCTTTTGCGATCTCCTTAATTCCCTAAACCAGATCCTTAATTTGAGTATAGGGCATCTTCACTTCCTTTTCAACCAGAGGCAGCATGAACTGCCACATCACCATGAAGGCCCGTTGGCGGCGCTCAATTTCTTCGATCGTAAATGCGTTGAGCAACATAACCTCTTGGATGCGTTCATGAAAATTCGGAGGCAACAGGGGTAATTTTTCCACACAGTAATAACGCCATTTCATATCTGCAACCAGCTGGTTATTAAACGCGAACAACAGTTCAAAGAAATAGTTTAGACCCTGGTTGAACATATGCTGGGCGCTGATGATATTGCCGCGCTCCACCCAGAGCTGGGTCAATCGATTGATATACCATTCCGAGAGTGCCAGCCCTGACATCAATAACCACTTTTTTTCCTCTCCTTTCAATGGAACTTTTTCCTCTACCAACTGGGCGATCAGTCCTTTCGGGTCGTAATGGATTTGTCCTTGGGAATAGGTCCAGCGCTTACCCATGTCCCAGGCTGTTTGGATCCCGGGGTCATACGCTTCAAGATGCCAATGGATCTCAAAGCCCTGGACCTTAAGAAAATTCGGTGGCAATGGAATAGTCGCTGCCGGTTTCTTGAAAAAAGCGATATCGATGTCGGCAGAGGCATCGAAATAACCCCGGGCGATGGCTCCTAAAAAGACGATCCCGACGATCTCATCGCGCATGAACTGTTGGGCAAACTCTCTGGCTACCCGGGTAGCTTTCTCTAATTGGTAGGGATCTGAGGATTGGATCAGAAACTGGGTGCTCATAACATCCTTTCCTGGGTTTAATTATTTTCGGCCATTCCCCGACCTGATTAGTTAGACCATCAAAGCGAGGAATCTCTCAATATCGTAGCTGGCAGATTGCGCGGCTGGCGCCACGCGCCTAGAAACACCAATATATTGATCGAAGCCATGCACAGATTCGGGGAATTCTATATAGACTGATGCGACTCCAACTCCGCAAAGGGCCTGGTGCAAACGACGACCGTGAGATGCATCCACAACAAAATCATTTTCGTCAAAGATCTGTAAAGTGGGCGGACAATGCGGCCCGACATGAGCGATCGGCGATGCCTGACGATAAACCTCCGGTATTTCTTTTAACGTCCCTCCGAGGAGATAAACCAGCAGCAAGGGTCCCCCGGGCATATTACCGTGACGATAGGCAGGAAATGCCCGGCTGCGGGTCATGAACTTATCCAACCAGGTCTTGTTATAGACATGCGGCCGCAAATCGTCCGTTATTTGTGCTGTGAACTCCGGTTGTTTGCGGTTCGTTCGGCCGTACTCTTGAAAAAAAACGCTTAAATCGGTCACTCCAAACATCGAGACGACGGCCCGGATCGACATGTCAGCCGGCAGACCATTATGCCGGAATGCCGGGTGATCAGGAGCATAGGCTGCCAATAAAGCCAGATGCGCCCCTCCCGATACGCCCATCAGCACAATGCGCTCTGGATCGACCTCATATTCCGGCGCATGAGTTTTCATCCATACAATGGCCTGTTGTAAATCGCCAAGCATGCGGTTCAAGTCTGCTCCAGGCGTGAGCGGGTAGGCCAGATCCATGATCACATGCCCTTGGCTCGCCAATCGGCGGAATAATGGCTGCGTCAGGAAATCCTTGTCAAATGCCTGCCATAAGCCGCCGTGAAGATAAAGGATCGCCAGTCCTGTGTGTGGAACACCCTGCGGAGGTTCCCAAATGTCACACAATAACGACTCGTCCGTTTTACCGGATTTTCCGAGATCCACATTTCGTTGTCCGGGTACAAAAGGTGGAGCGGGTTGGATGAACCGGTAGCGCTTTGGCCATAAGCGTGCCTTCAGATCCAGTGGGATGCGCTCTTCCCAATTCCCACCGAAAGCCTGTGCAAAACCATTAGGTTGCCGGGTGACAATGATTGTATGGCGAATGCCCAGGGCAGCCCCAAGCAAGCCTGCCATAATCGCCCAATAATCTATGGAAACCAAGCCGAGTATTGCCCCCATACCGCCAATCAGGGCCAAAAAAGGAGCCCAGGCACTTGCCCACAATTTTGGCAACCATATGATTCCCCCCATAATCCCGGGAGGGGATTTGACCAATGTCAAAAGACATAAGAATAATGATAGGGTGCTGAGGATTATCGCTGAATACTCTATGCTCATCTTCGCTTATGCCCTTTCCTTTGGATTGTCATGCCAGGAACAAACACTTTGCCATTACGAACTGCCCTTTAAAGTCGTGGCGGCTTTCTTTTATTTGATTTGATCTCGGCATTTCTTAAATTTTCGGCGACCCTGAACTTAACAATTTTGCTGATCAAATCCAGCGGTAATGGTTTCTCAATTAGGAATTGTACAGAACCTTTTGTGCTTGCATAAATTGATAATTCCTGCTTAAACGCCTGGATTGCACTTGGCGTTGGATAAAACCCAATATGATTCTTAAAGGCGGCGAAATGGACTAAATTACCTTTCAGAAAGAAGGTGGGCATTTGATAACTGATCTTTTCTTCTGCATCCAGCGCGCAGGCTTTTATGGTTTCCCTTAATTCTTCCAGGATGATCTGTTTCTCTTCTGGGAACGTTGCAATGTAATCATCAATTGAGTTAAAACCAACGTTCTTTCTTTCCATGACTCCTCCTTTATTCAGGTGCTTCTTCAGTCGGGAACCGCCCAACAAAGTCCTCATCCGCCTAAACAATAATGTACTTCGTACGGTTTTGATCGGACCGGGAAGCTGCCATTAACATCATTAACAAAATAAAAATCCTCCGTGGCACTGCTGGCAATGGTGGTGTATTCGGGTCCGGATGCGGTCAGGATAATTTTACCCGCGATAGTCGGGAGAAATTTGTCGTCCTGTTTTTGTTCATCGTATTCCATGGGGGTGATCAAAAGCAGGATTGTGGAATCTCCATCCAACCACATATTCCGGTAGACCTCCACGCTCATTCCATCCACGCCCAGAATTGCCGCGATGTCAGGGAATACTTTTTCACTCGTAAAATCATACCCACTGACGTTGCCACCGCAAGCCCCGGGACCAGCGCCGCGGAACGTAAAAAAAGCGCTGCGGTTTGTGTTCCACTGGTCCAACCCCCCGGGGATGATTGTTTTTATCGATGGAGGCGGCCAGCTGATCACCAGGGTATCCACAGGCGAATTGATATCGGTCCTGATGATAACAAGATCGCCGGTCAAATTCCACTCCAGGCCCGAGACTAACTTTTTTTCTCCCTCGCCAATAAAATGAACCACTTTGGCCTCTTGCAAATTCACTTCGAGAACCTTTACAACCTCACCGCACAGTGCCGGATCGGTTCCGCGGATACATGTCATTGTTGAATATGCCAGATAGCGCCCATCGGGAGATGGCTCGATAAAGCTGCAATAGCCGATCATATCGATGCCATGCATTTTGTACAGGCTGTAATCAATACCCGGTTGGGGTGCGAGGCACTCCGCAGGAAAGAGCATACTCGCCGCATTTGTCGCGGGGGGCATTTGGGGTGTTACCACCCGGGTTACTTCAATGATCCTCGTCACTTCAACGATCTGTGGAGTGGGATTCAGGTTGGCGCAACTGGCCAATAATAGAGACACGGTGGTCAAGCCGAATAGGTTTCTCATTCTTTATAGCCCTTGTGTGAAGATTTTCACAGCAACGAAATAATCTGGCGCTCAACCGCCGTTGCATCGATGAACTCAATGCGGCAGATTCCTTATCACGTAGAGATACTCATTAGGAATGATTTTTACCTGTCCAATGGAGCCAGTGTCGGAAGTGGCCCTCAGCAAATTGTTCTCAAGAGCATTAGACACAATGGTCCTTCAATCCTTAATCAGACCACCATGATAGACCAGCTCATAGGCTTTGATGTTATCGCGTTGTATCCATTCGACACCAGTGAAGCGGCTAAACTCGCCCTCGCTGGTGTCGAAGTAAGTTAAATCGCTCTCACGATGACGGAATCCTCCCAAGAAGCGGTTTTCGGTGTACATGCGCGAAAGGCTGGCTTTAATCATTTGTCCGGCTTGAGAAGGAGTGATGAGTTCAGGCCTTAAAATGTAGCCATAGTAGTTCATGGCCCAGACAGGGTTTCCGGAATACCAGACGGTTTCTTCACCGATGAAATTGGTGCCACCAAAGTAACTGTCGAGGTAGGTCCAGTCCCCATCGACAAATAGGATGTCGTGGGATGCGTGGCGGCAGGATGGAATTTTCGCGCCTCCACCAACGTATGTGGCTGCCTTAGCCCGGACGATGAAAGAGTGTAATTCAGCAGGTGGTAGGTTGCTCATGTGCAAGTGCTCCTGATGAAAATTAAGCTGCAATTTGATATGGAAAATCTTTTTTCTACAAGCCAATTCACATGAAATTTGGCCACCCATCCAAGTGCTCAGTCGCAGGTGCTTCAATAGACGCAATGCGTCAGATTCCTTAAAGCATTGATGTACTCATGAGGTACGATTCTTAATTGTGTGGCTCAGCAGGATCGGCAGAACCGCTGTCCGCTGGAGGTACGGTGTTGGGCAACCTGGCGGAACGCGAGAATCGCCGATCTAAACAAAGCCTTACCGTCAAGATGACATGATTTTGACAAACAACCTAATGTTTAGCCTTCACCAAAAGCGGGTTTGAAGACATTATTCTTTACATGACATATATATCTCGTAAGAAAAAGAAATAAACGTAAAAACAAGATCCAATTAAACTTAACACATACAATATGAGAAAAAGCGCCATCCCCCTCATCTTGCCAAGGTTAGTTCCTTGAATTTTACAAACTGCGAAAATAACCACCCATGCAGCTCCTGAAATCAACGTAGGAACACATGCCACGAAACAACATGAGATTAGCATCGCGCCAATGCCAGAAAAATCCATAATCTCCTTTCTTTTTCGTTACTCTGCGACAAATATCCGAGTAGCCTCCCCGAAGGGGACAGCCGCCGTTGGGTAACCGAATAGCTAATAAACTGGGCAAAACGAGAACCCGATCACTAATAGTATAGGGACTTTACCGGCTGCGAGTCAAGTAGTTTGGGTAATCTCCCCAGGGGATGGGAGTACAATACCCCTGAAACCAGGATCTCATGCACACCATCTACCTCGCCCTCGGCACCAATCTAAGCGACCGGTTCGCCAACCTGCAAGGCGCCATTGCCGCCCTGCCGCCTGCTGTGCGCGTGGAGGCGCAGTCGCCGGTCTATGAGACGCCGCCCTGGGGGCTCACCGACCAGCCCGCTTTCCTCAACATGGCCATCAAGGGCGGCACGGAGCTGGCTCCTTTTGCACTCCTGGCCCATTTGAAGGATTTGGAAATCCGCCTGGGACGGACGGCCTCCATCCGCTGGGGACCGCGCCTGATCGACATGGACATCCTTTTCTACGATGATCTGGTCCTCGATACCCCAGGATTGACCCTGCCACACCCGCGCATGCAGGAACGCGCTTTCGTGGTCGTCCCGCTGGCAGACCTGGCACCCGATTTTGTCCATCCTGTCCTGCGCAGGCCCGTCCGCGAACTGTTGATGGCGCTGGATGCCACTGGAGTGAAACCTTATGAGCCAACTTCTTGAGCAACTGAATTCCGAACCCGCCCTGTCCTGGAAAACGGGGGTGAATGTTTTCGGTTATGCGCAGGATTCTCCCAAGGCAGACCGCCTCCGCCTCGAGGTGCAGGCGGCTCCGCTGGTAAGGCAGATGATTGCCACCTGCGACCGCCAAGGCAGCGCCTACAAAAAGTGGAACGGCGCCCACTGGGTGTTGTCCCTGCTGGCGGACCTGGGCTATCCGCCGGGGGATGAAAGCCTGCGTCCGCTGATGGAACACACCTTCAATACCTGGCTGAGTAAAATGCATGAAAAGAACACCCGCATGATCGCTGGGCGCACCCGCCGCTGCGCTTCGCAGGAGGGCAACGCCGCCTGGTCATCCCTGCGGCTGGGGCTGGCCGACGGGCGCACCGATGAACTGGTCTCCCGCCTGTTGAAATGGCAGTGGCCGGATGGCGGCTGGAACTGCGACAAGAATCCCGCAGCGGACAGCTCTTCGTTTATGGAGACGCTCATTCCCTTGCGGGCGCTTAGCCTGTACGCGCAGGTAGCGGGTGATCCCAAGGCCGGGATCGCCGCCGAACGTGCCGCCGGGATCTTTCTCCAGCACCGCCTGTTCAAACGCCTGCGCGATGGGGCTGTAATGGATGAGCATTTCGTCTTGTTGCATTATCCGGCCTACTGGCACTACGACATTTTGTTCGGATTGAAGGTGATGGCAGAGGCCGGGTTCATTTCGGACCCGCGCTGTCAAGATGCTCTCGACCTGCTCGAATCCAAACGCCTGCCCGGAGGGGGTTTCCCGGCAGAGGAGTCGTTCACCCGCCCCACCCGCCCGCAACTGAGCGGCTACTCGCCGGTGCGCTGGGGTGGGACAGGCATGCAGAAGGCGAACATCTTCGTGACCGCCGACGCTCTATACGTCCTGCGCACGACCGGCAGGATGGAAACTGCATTACGGTTATAATCAAAATAACCCACAGGAGCCCAAGATGACCGAACCCAAACCTCTTAACTGGAAACCCGCCACCGGCATTGGTTATAGCGTTGTCCGTCGCCCGGATGGAGGCATGGCGCTCACCTTCACCGACCTGTCGGACGCCACCATCCAACACTGGCACGACTTCGCCATGGAGCACCTGCTCAGTTCCGACCGTCTCACCCGCAACCTGTACGACCTGCGTCAGATCAAGGAGATCCCCGAAAAAGCCATCCATGCCGCCATCGACGTTAACAGCGACCCGGCAGCGCGCAACATCCGCCTGGCAGTGGTGGTCAACAACGAAAAACTGGCCAACGCCGTGCGCGAGATCTATTACACCGTGGTCCCTGAGACCTCAGCTGCCATCAAGATCTTCTCAGACATCAGCGCTGCAGAAGCCTGGCTCAGCCGCCCGCTTGACCAGATCATGTAGTAAGACTTTGGGGAGCACCCTTTAGGGGAAGCGCGAATTAAGGCTTCCTGGTGCAGTGACTGAAGTCATCCTTACAAGTTGAAGATGAAATCCCTGACCATCGGCAACCACAGCTTTACCTGGGGTGAACGCACCTACGTGATGGGCATCCTGAACCTGACCCCGGATAGTTTTTCGGGGGATGGCCTCCTTGCCCCGCCCCCATTTGGAAAAAGCGAAGAAGCCAGGCAGGAAGAAGCCGCCCTCGCCCAGGCGAGGAATTTCCTCGCGGCAGGCGCGGACATCCTCGATATCGGTGGTGAGTCCACCCGCCCCGGCTCCCAACCGGTGGATGCCGAAGAAGAACAACGCAGGGTGCTCCCCGCCATCCGGGCGATCGCCGCTGAATTCCCGCAAGCGCTTATCTCCATTGACACCTGCAAGGCCGCTGTCGCGGAGGCAGCCTTGAGTGCGGGGGCGAGTATGATCAACGATGTCTGGGGCCTGCGCCTCGACCCACAGTTGGCCGCTGTTGCAGCCCGCCTCAAAGTCCCAGTGATTCTGATGCACAACCGCTCCAAACCGGCCAACGTGGAAGTGCGTGAAAAATTAGGTCAGGCCTACGCTGCCGCGGAGTACGAAAACCTGCTCGAAGACGTTAAGCGCGACCTGATGGTCTCGGTCCGCATCGCCCGTTCCGCCGGGATCCCCGACGATCGCATCCTGCTCGACCCCGGGATCGGCTTCGGAAAGACCGTCGCCCAGAACCTGGAATTGATCAACCGCCTGGGTGAGATCCGCCGGCTGGGTTTCCCGGTGTTACTGGGGCCCTCGCGCAAATCATTCATCGGGTTTACCCTCGACCTGCCCCCCGACCAGCGCCTGGAGGGGACAGCCGCCGCCGTGGCCGTGGGCATCACCCGTGGCGCCGACATCGTTCGTGTCCATGACGTGCTGGCCATGCTGCGCGTGGCGCGCATGACCGACGCCCTCGTCCGCGAAACTATCCATGCCTGAAGAATACGATAACGATCTGCTGCGCGAGGGCATCCTTCACTACAGGTCGAAGGAATACGACTTGGCGCGCCTCTACTTCGAGCGCGCCCTGGATGTGGCCGATGACCTGCCCACCAGGTCCCAGGCCAATTACTATATGAGCCTGGTGGTGGACGACCCCCAACTGAAGCGCAAGTACCTCGAAGAAACCCTGGCGATCGACATGGGTAACGCTGCCGCCCGCCGCGAACTGGCCATCTTGGACGGAAAGCTAAAGCCCGCCGAGATCATCAATCCCGACGCCCTGCCCGCCCCAGCTCCCGGGTCGCATGAGGTCAGCGCGGACCGGTTCACCTGCCCCAAGTGCGGCGGTCGCATGGTCTACACCCCCGACGGCGTCTCCCTGGTCTGCGAAAGCTGCAGCCGGGTGCAAAAACTCAACACCGCTACGCCCGGCGCCGACCAGGATTTTTTCATTGCCATGGCCAACGGTAAAGGCTTCCGCAAGACCATCTCGGTGAAGACCTTCCGATGCCAGGGCTGCGGGGTGGATTTCCTGCTGGCCCCCTCGGAGCTGAGCGCCACCTGCGCCTACTGCGGCTCGCTGCACGTGATCGCCATGCAGACAGAGCGCGAGCTAGTCGAGCCGGATGCCGTCATCCCGATGGAGGTGAACCTCTCCCAGGCTGTCCTGAAGCTGGCGCACTGGATGGAGAAGAAGCGCATTAAACCGCTGGGCAAAGGCACACCCCTGCGCGGGCTATATATGCCGGCCTGGAGCTTTGACCTGATTGGCAATATCCCCTGGAGCGGGCGGGTGATCCGCAACAAGCGCGAAGTACCCGTCTGCGGCGAAAACCCCGCCACCTTCAACAACGTTTGCGTGCCCGGCTCGACCAAACTGGCAGGCCTGCTGCCCGAACTCCTAACTGGCTACAGCCTGCTCTCGGCTCCGGCTTATGATCCACACTTCCTAGCCGGCTGGCCCGCCCAAGTCTATGAGACGGCCATGTCCGACGCCGCCCTTGAGGCCCGCCGCCTGGCTGTCGAAAAGATTCGCCTCGACATCCAGGCCGAACACGGCAGCGTCATCGACCTGCGCTACTCGCCTTCGTCCATTTCGATCACCTCCTACCAGCTCATCCTGCTGCCGCTTTGGGTGACAGATTATTCCCTCGAGGGCAAGACCTACCGGGTGGTCATCAACGGTCAGAGCGGGGCCGTCCATGGCGAGACACCCGTGCACAACCTGAAGGAATTATTGGGCGATCTGCTCGGTACATAAATAACTATTACCGATTGACCTTTCCGTCCGATGAAAAAATTTAAGGACGCCTCCAGGGATTAAAGAAACAAAGAAAATGAGGATAATAATATTAAAGACTTAGAAATCCTCAAAAAAAAACCTCGACCGTAGTGCATGCATTCCGCTGCGGTGCAAGAGTAATACCGCCCGTCTTTATTGTGAGCCGGGAGTTGGCATAAGCCTTCAGGTCATTTGAATGTCGTCCATCCTCACCATCATCCGCCAGCGGCGCCACCGCCGTGACCTTACCCGCAGCAGCGCCCAACAGCGCTCCCAGCGGGCGGTCTTCGCGTTCGGTTTCACCCTCAGCGTGGCAGGTGTGGCCCTGGTGGTTGTCGCCGCTCTTACCTACGCCTCCCTGACGGGCGGTCTGCCCCCACTTGAACAGATGAGTGTGCTGCTAAACCCCCAGGACGGTGAATTGCTCCAGCCAACAAGGCTCTACGACCGCACTGGCACGCACCTGATTGCCGTGCTCTCCCCCACCGACGCTCCTCGGACCTACATCCCCTATGCCGAGTTCCCGCAGTCCCTGGTGGAAGCCACCCTGGCACTGACCCAACCGGATTTCTGGAGCTCCCCCGGTTACACGGTCAAAGGCTGGCAGGACCCGCAGTCGCACACCACCCTAACCCAGAGCCTGGTCTACGACCTGCTCTTGTGGGACCAACCGGCTTCGCCCCTGCGCGCCATCCATGAGCGCATGCTGGCGGCGCAGATCACCGCCCGTTACGGCTCGAAACAGGTGCTGGAATGGATCCTTAACAGCGCCAACTACGGTCACTATGCCTACGGAGCCGAAGCCGCCGCGCAGTTGTATTTTGGCAAGTCTGCCACCCAGCTCGACATAAGCGAAGCCGCCATGCTGGCAGCACTTAGCCAGGCTCCGGCCCTCAACCCCCTCGACGCCCCGGCCGCGGCCGAGCAGCGCCGGGTGCAGACCCTGATGGTCATGCAGGGATTTGGGATCCTAAGCCCTGACCAGGCAGCCCAGGCCATCGCCACGCGCCCCAGCGTCCTGGCCCCTGCCCCGCAAACAGGGGAAGCCAACCTTGCCCCGGCTTTCGTCAACCTGGCCCTTGCCCAGCTTGACGCCCGCTTTGGCGCCGGGCGGGTGGAACGTGGCGGGCTGCTGATCATCACCAGCCTGGATCACGACCTGCAGCTCCAGGCTGAATGCACAGTCCAGGCGTATCTGCAGCGCCTGGTGGGCGACACAAGCGAACTTTCCGCCGCAGACGGTTCCGCCTGCGAGGCCGCCCGCTTGCTCCCGTCCCTCCTTCCAGGCGATTCACTCCCAGGCGGCTCGGCCAGTGCAGTGATCCTAGACCCGCAAAGCGGACAGGTGCTGGCGGCAGTCGGCGACCTGGGCGGTAATAATCAGGGCAGCCTGCTGGCCTCCCACCCCGCCGGGACGACCATCACTCCCTTCGTCTACCTGACCGGTTTCTCGCGCGGCCTGAACCCAGCCTCGCTCACCTGGGACGTCGCTTCCGGTACCCCGGTTGTTGGCAAGGTCTACCACGGCCCCATCCGCCTGCGTATCGCCTTGGCCAACGACTACCTCCCGCCCGCCCAGGGTGTCCTGGCCCAGATGGGCACCGAGAGCGTCCAGAACATCGCTGCCTCCTTTGGCCTGCAACTCCCTCTCAACCTTCTCACGCAGGACTTCAACACCTCCCCAGTGGCACTGGCCGAGGCCTACGGCGTCTTCGCCAACAACGGCACCCAGGCGGGGCAGAGCCTGAGCGGCGCGGGGCTCCAGCCCGCGGCGGTCCTGCAGGTCAGCAGCGTGGACCACTCCGTCTGGGCCGACTGGACGGTCCCGCAGAGCCAGTCCCTGCTCAGCCCGCAACTGGCCTACCTGATGAACCAGGTCCTGAGCGACGAGACCGCCCGCTGGCCCTCTCTCGGGCACCCCAACCCGCTTGAGATCGGACGCCCAGCCGGAGCGAAGATCTCCTTCAGCCTGGACTCGTCCGCCTCCTGGACAGTGGGCTACACACCCCAACGCGTGACCGTTGTCCACCTGGTGGGAGCTGGTACAGTGTCCATGCCGGCGCGTTATTCCGCCGGGCTGTGGCACGCCCTGATGCAGTACACCGTCCGTGACCTGCCCGCCGCAAGCTGGGAGATGCCCTCCGGCGTTGTCACGCTCAGCGTCTGCAACCCCTCCGGGCTTCTGCCCACCGCCGCTTGCCCGGACGTGGTCAGCGAGATCTTCCTGGACGGGCGCCAGCCGGTGCAGGCCGATACGCTCTACCAGACCTTTCAGGTAAATCGCGAGACCGGCCTGCTCGCTACCGTCTTCACCCCGCCGGAACTGGTGGAGCCGCACACCTACATGGTCTTGCCAGCGATGGCACGCACGTGGGCCGCGAGTGCCGGGATCGACACCCCGCCCACAGCCTACGACACACTTCAGGCGCCGCCGCTCCTGCCTGACGTACACATTATCTCGCCGGAGATGTTCGCCGACGGGGGCGGCACGCTCAAGGTACTGGGCAGCGCCGCCGGGGCAGACTTCGTCTCCTACCGGCTGGAATACGGCCAGGGGCTTTACCCGCAGGACTGGGTCCAGATTGGGTCCGATAGCAACATTCCGGTGACCGAAGGCAGCCTGGGGACATGGGACACGACCGGGCTCAACGGCCTGTACGCCATGCGCCTGATGGTGGTGCGCAGCGAGCGACGCGTCGACCAGGCCGTGGTAGAGGTGACGCTGGATAACACCCCGCCGCAGGTGGCCATCTCCTACCCACAAGCCGCACAGGAGATCAGCCTGGCGCAGGAACCGCAGGTAGCCCTGCAGGCCCAGGTGAACGACCCCTTCCTGGTGAAGGTGGAATTCTACGTGGATAGCATCATGGTGGGGGAAACCGACACGGCACCCTTTGGGGTGGTCTGGCAGGCAAAAGCCGGGAGCCATACCTTGCAGGTGGTAGCCACCGACCGGGCCGGGAATAAATCTGAAGCGAAGATCGAATTTACGGTGAATTAAAGGTCCTTTCTCAGACATATCCTCTGCTGAAAAAACAAACTCTCCGAGCTCTGTTTCTCTATTTCCATTTCCCACAAGACAGAAAATTAAAACAGGATTTTACGATGAAAACTCGTAAAATCCTGTTTTATTCCTTTTAGAGCTCCTTGTAAAAACTGTTTCCTTTTATGCCTCTAATAACCTATTCATTGATGGAGGATCTTTATCATCCAGAAGGATAATTTTCAGGAATGCATCCACGACACGGGGATCGTACATTTTTTCACAATTTTGTTTCAATTCCTCGATTATCCTGGAGCTACTGTATGGTTCTTTATATGGGCGCTTATCAAGCATGGCGGAATACGAGTCAACTACGCTGATAATCCTGGCACCAAGAGGTATTTCCTCGCCTTTTATCCCATGCGGATACCCCAAACCATCGTATCGCTCATGGCTGTACTCGATCATTGGGGAAACATTAGCCAGTTTCTCAATGGGAGCAATTAAGTCAGCTCCAAGCGATGGATGTGTATGAACGATCTTCCATTCCTCTGCGTTTAGATTGGTTGGTTTTTGTAGGATGGTGTCCGGGATCCCAATTTTCCCGATATCGTGGAGCAAACCGCCCAAATAGATTTCATTAACTTCAGCAGGCTTACAGCCCATGGCGCGCGCAGTTTTGGCCGCCCAGTTGGCAATCTGCTGGCTGTGTGTATTGGTGTAGGTATCGCGGATATCGATTGCGTTCGCGAGGGCAGTCACAGATTGAACGAACGATGCTCTAAGCTCATCATACAAACGGGCGTTCTCGATTGCGACGGCCGTCTGGTTGGCAAGCGTTGAAAAGATCAATTGCTCATCCTGGGTATAAGGTTGAGAAGATAGTTTTTTGCCTAGAGCAAGTATGCCAATTAATTCTCCCTTGGAATTTAACGGAAGGAATATTTCGGGATTAAATTCTTCCAATTCCTCCTTCTCTTCCTTCCACATGGATTTAAATACAGGCGCAAAGGATAGATCGCGATTCAAGAGCGGTTGTTTTTTCCTGGATATCCAGGTCACGATCGGGTGATCAGCCCGGAACCCTGTAGGGAGAATTTTGTTTTCACCATCTTCTGCAATGACCTGAAAATCCCCGCTTTCTACTTGTTTAATGAGAATTGCACCATGCTCTATATGCAATGTATTATTGACCTCAGACAAGATCATACGGGTGATTTTCTTAATGTCTAAAAGCGAAGTGGCCGTCTGACTGAGCCGCTCGAGCATCAACTCAGCATTATATTTGTCCCGGTAGAAAATCCGGTCAATCCAGGTCTGAACCAGATTACGAAGAGGAGAAAGCAGGAAGGCACTTAAAGTTCCCACAAGGATCGATACAATAAAGACTGTTTTTCCAGTTAATAGCTGGAAGGCATTTAATACCAGGGAAATGCTCAAGAAATAAATGGCACTAAAGATTGCGGTGGTAAATGAATACAATATTCCTAAACGAACGACCACGCGGATATCCAGCAATTGATGGCGCAGGATTGCATAAGCGATCAGGAGTGCCGTCACACCATTGGCGGCAATATCAATGGGGTATTTCCCTATCGGTGTAAAATTCGTCAACGATGCCAATATCGTGATGGATAGTCCAATCACAAGATATCGGATCCGTTCACGGTGCTGGGCATCATGAGTTCTGACAAATCCCCGAATCAGGTCAATTATACAAACCAGTACCAGCGAATATCCGGGAGCAGCCACCAGGGGAAAGTAAGGTCCCAACTCATATTGAAGTCTCCCTGCCTGATCCAGGGAAGCAGATATAACCATGATGCTGGTAAGGAAGGTAATAAGGATCGTCAGAATTCCATAAACGATCATGAATGGTGCCCACCTGCGTCGAAAACCGAACATGGTTTGAATGAAGAAGAATATGGCCACCGTCATCATGACTGGCGAAGCGGTCATCACCTTGAACCAGGTTATTACATTCCCAAATCCTGAAATCGTAAGGAAAGCGCTTACTGACCATACTGACATGGCCAAAAGGTAGAAGGCAAAGATTTTCCTCGACCGGTTAAGCGGCCTGGAAAGCATCACCAACGTAAAAATAACCCCGTAAAGTATTGTGGCGAAGATCGTTATCAGCGTGCTGATATTCCAGTACATTTATTGATTTGATACTTTCGGAATGGAAACCAATTGCATCAGAATATCATTGGATGGTTTCATGTGCGGAGGTTTCAGGTGAGCAAGTTCGGCTCCAGCTTCCACTTTTGATTTCACATAGGCAGCAAAAGCACCGGCCGGCAGAAGCGAGACGGTAACAGGTTCGGCATTCAGGATTTCCTTCATATCGTTATAATCTGAAAAACGGACAGAAAAAGATTGACAGATCATCTCCTGCACTTTATCCTCAGTAACACTTCCTGCCTTGTTTAGTTCAATATAAAGGTGCAGGGTAGGATATCCGCCGATGGTCTCTTTTAGCGCCACCCAGTCAGCGTACTCCAGCCCGGTCGCTTCAATCGTTTTCCAGATGTCTCTTTCCGTGAGCCTGATAAAACTTCCCAGGTCAATGATGTCGTCTGATCGTGAGTAAAACTTAACTTGAGGCAGTTCTGAGCCGACCTCCTCGTCTCTGTCGGCAATCACTTCAAAAAGATCGCCCATCCGGTACCGTACCAGCACTCCGCCATTGAAGTTGGATAACACCAATTCATACAACCCCAGCCCCAACTCATCATAAAGCAGGGTTTTGGGTTGATAAGAAGGATCCTCTTTATTTCTTTGGAATTCATCCAGGGGGATGAATTCCAGGAGGGAATTATCAGGGAAAAACACCATCCCTTTGTAATTCCATGACTGCATTGCCATATTGCCCGCTTCTGTACAGGCATACCCTTCAAGCGGTTTTCTCCCCCAGTAATGTTCGATCCGGTCGGTATAAATTTCAGTGTCCGTCCCACTGGTAATAATCCCTTTGAGATGCCAGATATCTTTGGGCAGAATATCGCGTTTCTGGATCTTCGAGATGACCACAGCCTTCAACATCCTCCACAAGATTGTTGGATTCCGCAGTTCCTTCGATGGTTTGGAATTACTGGATTGTTGTTCAAACTGTTCTCCCATCCTGGCCAGGACAACTGATATGCCAAAAAAATAATCCAGGCCCTCGCGCATGGCGAGTTTAAACCCCAAGGCGACCCTCTCGCCATAAGGCATCTGCTCTCCTTCATCAAGGTTAGGCAGGAAGATCACCTCCAGATTCTCTTTAACGGAACGGGCGATGTGACCGGTCAAATAAGGAGGCGGTGCCGTAGCCATTAAGAACTTATCATTCCGTTCAAGTTTTACATCTCCCGGTTGGGAACAAGAGCTCATGATCATCGCAGCTGTGCCTGGATCGCTGAGACGGTCATACATGGCTCTCGTATAGGGGATCCATTTTGGGCCAAGAGCCGAACTTTTCCCTGATGTCCTGGCCCAGACATATGGTTTCTCCGGGAGGTCTTCTTCTTTCTTTTCCTGTAAAAATTTCGAATAATCAGTATATTTTGTAAGAGGAGTTACCTGGCGAAATTCCTCCAGACTGGATGGCATTTTCTCCCCCATGAATGTTCTCCCAATCTTTGAGGCACCCAGCAGAGTTATCTGTTCAAGCATGAGCCGCGTTTGGATATCCCTGAATTCCTTCCGGCTCAGGCTGAGATAACCGCAATGTTTACTCCACAATTCATCTTTCCTGCCCTCTTCGATTAATTTGTACGAGTTATTCATACTGTCTCCTCCACTATTTCTCAGCTTTTATCAGCAGGGGTGATGGAACCCAGAAATATCGGGATTTGAGTTTCTGAATCACAATATTCCGGAATCCGCAATTCATTAGAACGAAGCTCCAATCATCCTTGGAAAGGATATTGGATACTGCGCTGGTTTCTGCCCATGCCCGGGATTTATTCTCGGCCACAAAGAAATAGATAAAAGCAACGATCCGCAGGAGGAATTTCACACCTGGGAATTTCCATAGGTTGGAACCCCCCACGTCTCCTATGGTGAGCTTTCCTCCGTTTCGCAGGACCCGGTAAGATTCAAGGATTAATTCTTTGACATCCATATGATGGGTTGCCAGGCCACAAATAACCTGCGAAAAGCCCGAGTTCGCATAAGGCATCTCCATTGCGGAGGCACAAACGAGGTTCTCTTCAACATGGCCGTCCTGGCCCGCCAATCGATCCCTGGCATGGTTGAGCATGGACATGGTAATATCCAGACCATGGATCTGGTTGCGAGGATGTCCGGCTTTTTCGAGAAGGGATGGGATGACGCCTGTACCGGTGGCAACATCCAAAATGATGTCTTGTGGTTGTACAGGCGTGGATGCAATTAACAGATTAACGAATCCATAATAGCTCCACCCCCAAAATCGGTTCAATTCCGAATCAACAACCTGCTCATACCGGGGTGCCATTTCGGAAAAGGCTTCAATGATATTTGCTTTATCTTCCATTTTTCTTGGCGCAATATCTAAGATTTACTTCCTCCCAAATAATACCGTAAATTCACTAAATATGAAATGGTTCTACGGTTTTGTGTGGGCTAAATTCCTCAAAAACCGCCAATTTCCCCATTTTAACAATATGAATTATTAACTGGAGTGCCAAAAGGTATGGTTGAATACTGAACTCTTTGGACTTCGAAGAGTTCAGTATTCAACCATAGACGGGAGAGATACCAAGGGTGGGATCGTTTTCTACTTGAGCAGAATTATAACGGCAGCAATCAAAATTCCAGCCCCACCTATGATGAGACTGATTCTGGGAAATAGAAGTTTATTTATAAAGCCTGCATTGCTTTTTAATTCACTCACTAATGAACTGATCGGATCATAATTTTCGGACATAATAAAACTCCTTTCCTTGTTCACAGTATATTATGAAGCCGGAAAAAATGAATTTACAGGTTTGTTAGCTGGGTAATTTCTTGCTAAAAACCCCCCATATATGGGGGGGCAATTTTTTCTACCCCTAGCTGTAAAAATTGATGGGATGAAGAACCCTGGCGTAAGAATTAGATCAGCAAAAAAACAACTACCCCGGTTGGTTGTTCGCGTCCTGCTATCATTCCATTTTTCCCCCACCTACGGCATTGGAGTCTCTGCTGGTTACTCTCCGGGAGTGGCCCACACAAAATCGCCCTGGGTGCTTGCCTGCAACTGCACCAGGGTGGAAGTGCCTTCTTCGAAGACATACAGGCTGTAATTATCAATATCCCTCAAGGCCAGCATGGTTCCACCCGGCGACCACTGGGTGTTGCTGTCAAATATTGCAAAAAGCGGGGCAGCCTCCACCAACAGGCGCGCCTCTCCGCTTCCATTCACCTGGAAGGCCATCAGCTGCTGCGCTCCGCCGGACACGCGCACTGTGCAGATCAATTCAGTGCTGTCAGGCGTCCAGGCCACGCAGTATACATCCCGGCTGCTGTCCCCCGAAACCACCGTCTGCTCCTCCCCGAGCTGGGAAACGACCTTCCAAACCAAGCCGTTGTTAAAGGCTACCAGGTTACCGTCCGGCGACCAGCTCACGTTCACGTTCATCGGTAGGCCCGTCGCGAACTGGCTGTAGGCGATTTCGATCGACCTTGCGAGGTACAATCCGTCCTGCTTGCTGGTGATATCCACCGCCGAAAGAGCCAAGGCCTGTCCATCCGGCGACCAGGCAAAGTGTTGCCCTGGCAGGGTCATATCCTCGAGGCTAATGGATCCGTCTGTCAAGGCAGTAAAGTCTCCGTCCCCGATGGGTAGTCCATTCACAGGGACTGTCCTGAGATCGAACATCTCGGTGAGACCTTCAGTGTCACTCAATACTACGTAAGCCAGGTTTTTACTGTCCGGTGACCAGGCCAGGCCATCGGTGGGAATGCTCCCAGAACCGGAGATCAACTGGTATACAGGCGTACCGTCAAAGCGCATGATCTGGATGCTATAGGCGGCCGGCGAACTGCCCTGAGATGCATCCATCATTGCCATCGCAAAAAGGGAACCATCCGGGGACCAGCGTTTCACTGACCAGTGGTTCGCATCGGTCAGGCAGACATCTGCAGGGAGGGTGCCCACCATCAGGCTATCGCCGCCCTGGGCGCTGACCCAGCGGATTACACATCCGTTTTCGCCGGTAAAGTAGAGCAGACCGGGGCCGGAGGGGGTCGGCCCGGAGGGGGTAGGTGTTGCGCTTGGGATATCGGTCGAAATGGCGGTCAGGCTTGGAAGCAGCATGCTCGATCGAGTGGATGCCGTAGCGCCTGGCATGGCAGTAGCCATGGGAGCCGCCCAGCGCTGGATAATCTCCCACCCAAGGAAGACGATCGTCCCGAGTGTCATGCAGACCAGGATGACGATCAAAGCGATCTCCAGGCTCGAAACCGGCGGTCGGTTTTTTTTCAGGACAGGCGATTGGCTTTCTGCAACAGGGGCGGCTGGAAGTAAGTCGGGTGGAGAGACCGGCGGGGCTGGCGGACCGACCGGGATGGTTACCTGGCTCCCCAGGGTGGCGGGGGCGGGGGGAACTGCCGCAGGGGCAGCTTGCTCTGGCAGCTGGGCGGGGGTGGGCGGGAGCGGAGATAGTTTCAGACGCTCCAGTTCCTGCTGTGCTTTCAGACTGTCAGGATTGACATTCAGGCATTTTTCGAGGGCCGCGATCCGCTGGGTGTCATCCGGCATCGTTTCAACCAGCGCCAGCCAGGCGGGCACATCGTGTGGGTCTGCCTTAAGCAAATCCACCAGGATGTGTTGGGCTTCCGCCAACCGTCCAAACATGATCAATTCGAGCGCTTGCAGAATTTCTTCAGCCATGTCAGCCTCCTACTCCTGGCGCATCCAGCGCCCCACCGCCTCCAAGGGAGGACGGTAGGTTGTCATCGCCTCCAACAGCCGGTCCGGCTGCGATTCACACATCAAGACCCGCCGGTGTTCAGGAAAGAGGAATTTTTCTTTCACGGCGCGGTCGAGCATGGCCAGGAGAGTGTCGTAATAACCGTCCACATTCAGGATACCCACCGGCTTCTGGTGTTCGCCGATCTGCGCCCAGGTGAGAGTCTCGAACAGTTCATCCAATGTGCCGTAGCCGCCGGGCAGGGCAATGTACCCGTCGGCCAGCTCGTACATGCGGCTTTTACGCTGGTGGATGGTGGCCGTCACCTCCAGGCGGGTCAGGCGGGTGTGAGCCAATTCTGGCGTGTTCATACCTTCGGTAATCACACCGATCACCTCGCCGCCGCTATCGATCACGCTGTCGGCCAAAGCGCCCATCAGCCCGGTCTTACCGCCGCCATAGACGAGGGTCAGTCCGCGCCGGGCCAGCGTTTCTCCCATCTGCCGGGCGGCAGTGAAATATACCCGGGAGGCCTGTTTGGCAGAACCGCAGTAAACGCATATGGAATTCATGATTGCTCCTCGACGGCGGCCGAATGGTCCACTGATGGAAGCGGAGGACGTCTCTTGACCGCAATTCAAAGTCGTTTTGGTTCTCCCTGGTTTCCATGCGCTGCCAAACAGGCAGCTGTGCGACCAACAATGATATATGTCAAGTATAATGCCACCTTCTTCAATCGCCAACACCATGTTAGAGTTGCATTAGACCCCCGCCCCGGTACTTGACCGGCCTTCCGCCGGGGTCTAGAATAGATTTATAGCTTGTTTTTGATCGAGAGTGACTTATGGAATATCGAGATTATTATCAGATCCTGGGCGTCCCGCGTGGCAGCCGCGCCGACGAGATCAAACGCGCCTACCGAAAACTGGCCATGCAATATCATCCGGACCGCAACCCGGGCGATAAGCAAGCCGAAGACCATTTTAAAGAAATCAACGAGGCCTACCAGGTATTAAGCGATACGCAAAAGCGCGCCCGCTACGACCAGTTGGGTGACTCTTATTCGCAGTGGCAGCAGAAAGGCGCACCCGGCGACTTCGACTGGGGTCGCTGGTCTGCAGCGCAAGGCAGGCCGGGTGGATCAGGCAGGCCGGGCACCCAGGAGGTCAATCTCGACGACTTGTTCGGTGACGGCGCCTTCTCGGACTTCTTCCGTTCCATCTTCGGCGGAGGCGCGGCCGGGCAGACGCTGCGCGGCCGTCCAACGCGCGCAACACAGTCCCTCCAGCAGCCAGTGCCGATCAGCCTGAAGGAAGCCTTTGCTGGTACCACGCGCACCCTCCAGACTGACAACCGCAGGGTGGATGTAAAGATCCCTTCTGGAGTACGCACCGGTACCAAGATCCGCGTACCGGGCGCGGGGCCGATGCGCTCCGATGGGAGCCCTGCGGACATCTATTTCATCATGAACGTGGCCGAGGACCCCCTCTTCGAACGCGACGGCAACGATCTGCATACCCACGTCACGATCGACGTTTTCAAGGCCCTCCTGGGGGGTGAAGAGGAAGTTAAAACATTGTCGGGAAAAGTGGTCTTGACCATCCCCCCCAGCACCCAACCGGAGCAGGTCTTCCGGTTGGCTGGGCGCGGCATGCCTGTCTTGAAAAAGCCGCAGGCGACCGGCGACCTGTACGTGCAGGTCAAGGTCCAGATCCCGCGGCAGTTGAGCGCCAAGCAAAGATCCCTGCTGGCGGAAGCTGCGAAATTGAAGTAAGAACAATTGGAATAAATGGAGATTGGTATGAACAAAAAAATCACTTTAGCGGTAGTCGTGGTCTTTCTGTCGGTCTCAATGCTGGCCTGCCAGGCGACCCAATTCTTCGCCACTCCCACCTCCGTCCCCAGCGCCATCCCACCGCTGCCGGTGTCATCCAACACAACTGACCTTTCCAGCCAGCAGGGCCAGCTGACGGCCATCTACCAGCAGTTCAGCCCGGGTGTGGTTTCCATCCGCACCAGCACCGCCCTGGGTTCAGGATGGGTCTACAGCGGTGACGGTATTATCGTGACCAACAATCACGTGGTGGGCACCGAGACCAAGGTGGAGATCGACTTTGCCTCCGGGCTCAAGACCTTCGGGAATGTGATCGGGACGGATTCCTACTCCGACCTGGCTGTCATCAAAGTGGTTGTGGCGGCTGCAGAACTGCACCCGTTACCGATGGGCGATTCAGACAGCCTGCTGGTCGGGCAGACCGTGATCGCCATCGGCAATCCCTTTGGCTTGAGCGGCTCGATGACCACCGGCATCATCTCGGCCCTCGGGCGGGCGCTCCCCACCGGCACCCAGGTGACCGGCGGCGGTTATTTCTCCAACTCCGACATCATCCAGACCGACGCGGCCCTCAACCCCGGCAACTCGGGCGGGCCACTCCTGAACCTTAACGGCGAAGTGGTCGGTATTAATGAAGCCATCGAGACCACCAACTCTACCGCCAGCGGTCAGCCGAGCAACTCAGGCGTCGGTTTTGCCATTTCGATCAACACCGTCAAGAAGGTCGTTCCGAGCCTGATCCAAAACGGGAAATACGATTACCCTTACCTGGGAATTTCCACTCGGGATGACCTGCCCCTGGAGGTGATCAATGCACTTGGCCTGCCCAAGACCTCGGGCGCGTATGTCACTGGTGTGACTGCTGGCGGACCCGCAGAGCAAGCCGGCATCCAGGCCGGGACGGTGCCGATCAGCCTGGCCGGCTACCAGGGCCTGAACAAAGGCGGCGACCTGATCATTGCCGTTGACACCCGGCCGGTGGTGACCTACGACGATATGATCCGTTACCTGACCCTGCACAAAACCCCCGGGGACACAGTTACCCTGACCGTCCTGCGCGGCACCCAGCAGATGGACGTTCCGGTCGTACTGGGAAAACGGCCTTAGGTCAGAACTAATTCTTCTGGTTTTACAAGGGAAACGGTTTAAAATTCATTCGGGCGGGTCTCATGCCCGCCCCTATTTATTAATATCAAAGTTAAACTGTAAAGGCGCAACACCTGCACCGCACTCCGTTTGGTGCAGTGCAGGTGATTCACGAATGATCTGTGCCTTTACGTCTTGGAAATGGAGCCATACCCCTCGCCGAGTGACAGAAGGGATCAGGCGAACCTTTCTTCCTTCCACACATCCGCGCTGTTGCTGTAGCCGGCTTTTTCCCAGAAACCCAGGCGGTCGCGTGGCATAATCTCCAGCCCGCGCAGCCACTTGGCACCCTTCCACAGGTAGGGACTGGCCAGGTTCTCCCGGCCGGGGATGGCGCCGACCACGCCGCGCAGGGGGTAACCGTGTTCGGGGGTGAGCTCTTCGCTGTTGAAATGGGTCGCAAGCAGAAAATTCTCCTGGAGGACCACTTCCAGGGGCAGGTTGACCGTGAACCCATATTCGGCATGCTGCATGACGTAGTGCGCAGTGGACTTGAGCTGAATGAGACCCTTCTCCACCAGCGTTCGCACCGAGACTCCCTCCCAAAAAGTATCAGCCTTGCTCCAGCGTGTCACACAGTGGATATCCATTGTGATCTGCGTGCGTGGCAATTTGTTGACCTCGTCCCACGTCCAGACCTTTTCCTGCTCCACTTCTCCCCAGACGCGGAAATCCCACGTGGCAGGGTTGAAGGTGGGTACCGGCCCGTAGTGCAGGACCGGGAATTTCAACGTCAACGCCTGCCCGGGCGGCAGGCGGTTTTCGTCTCGGATGCATTCCTCTTCCTTTCGACGGTCAGGACTTATAAATTTAAACATATATGACAACTCCTATCCGAATTATACCACCTCGCCTTACGGTATAATCGCCTCGTGCCTCGCATCTGCATCATCCCCCAAGCAACCAACACCGGCGGCGTGACCTCCTTCCAGGCCAACCTAAGCGCCGGGCTCAAGGCACGCGGCATCCAGGTCTGTCATGACCTGGACGAGACTCCCTTCGATGCGGTGCTGCTCACCAGTACGACCCGCAACCTGCCCGGTCTGCTCCGCCTCCGGCGGCAAGGGCTCCGCATCGTCCAACGCCTGGATGGCATCAACTGGCTGCACCGCCGCTTGCGCACAGGCGTGAATCACTTCCTGCGTGCCGAGTACGGCAACCGCCTGCTGGCCATGCTCCGCGCCCGTATGGCGACGCATATCGTCTACCAATCCGAATTTGTGCACGGCTGGTGGGCCAGACGGTTCGGCCCAGAGCGCGTCCCATCGGTTGTCATCCATAACGGCGTGGATCTCTCGGCCTACTCACCCGACGGTCCCCAGGAGCGCCCGACTGACTCCTTCCGGCTGTTGCTGGTGGAAGGCAGTCTGCAAGGTGGTTATGAAACCGGGCTGGCCACCGCCATTGGACTGGCTGAACGGTTGGTGGAAAAATTCCCGCTCGAACTCATGGTCGTTGGGCGTCTCTCCCCCGAGTTACAAGCCAGGTACCAGGAAAAGAGTCGGGTGTTCATTTCCTGGGCCGGCCTGGTGCCGCGCGACCAAATCCCGGTCCTCGACCGCTCGGCGCACCTGCTCTATTCGGCAGACATCAATGCTGCCTGCCCGAATTCGGTCATCGAAGCCCTGGCGTGCGGATTGCCCGTGGTGGCCTTTGCCACCGGGGCGCTGCCCGAAATAGTCAACGGTGATGCCGGGCGGCTCGTCGCCTACGGCGGGGATGCGTGGAAACTGGAAGCGCCCGACCTGCCCGCCTTGGTGGAAGCTGCTGTGGAAGTCCTGCAAAACAATGGGCATTTCCGGGTGGCTGCACGCCAGCGTGCCGAGCAGGCGTTTGGGCTGGACACAATGGTGGAACGCTATCTGGACGTGTTGCTGGGATAACAATCAATGCCTGTGTGGTAAAGATTCCATGAAAAAATTCCTCCTTAACACGGCGGCCTTTACTGCCAGGATCCTGCCGAACTCATTCAAACAGGCCATCTACAAGATCAAGCCGCTGGCGCGTATTATCCGCGGCGGGCTGAATCGCGCAGCCCCAACCGGGCTGACCGAGGTCAAAGTCGCCGCCGGAGACCTGGCTGGCTACACCATCCTGCTGGATATGCAGGTCGACAAGGATTACTGGCTCGGCACCTACGAGCCGGAACTGCAATCCGCCCTGCACACGCTAATTCCAGCGGGAGCGGTCATCTTCGATGTAGGCGCAAATATCGGCTACGTGTCCCTCCTGCTGGCAAAAGCCGCCGGGGAGAACGGAAAAATATTCGCTTTCGAGGCGCTCCCGTCCAATGTTGAACAACTGCGCCGCAACGTGGCGCTCAACGGGATGGAGAGGCGGGTGACAGTCGTCTCCTGCGCGGTAACACAGGCTCCCGGCCCAGTGCGCTTCCTGGTTCACGCTTCCGGCGGGATGGGTAAGGCGGCTGGATCCGCCGGGCGGGACGAAAGGTACCAGTCCGAGGTAAGCGTTCCCGGAATCTCCCTAGACGATTTCGTTTATGGCCAGGGCAACCCGCCCCCGCAGGTAGTCAAGATGGACATCGAGGGCGGAGAGGTGATGGCCCTGCCAGGCATGCGCCGCTTGCTGACCGAATCCCGCCCGCTGATGCTGATGGAACTGCATGGGCCAGAATCCAGCCGGGTAGCCTGGGAGATCCTCACCTCCGCCGGTTACGAGATCTGCTGGATGCGCCCCGGAACACCGGCCGTCCCCTCGCTGGAGGCGATGGGCTGGAAGGCTTATATCGTGGCAAGGCCAAAGTGAAACCTCATTCTGATACCGCTCCCCTGCTCTGGCTGGGACTGGTGCTATGCGTGGCCCTGGCTATCGCTTATCTCCTGCCGGTCACCCCCCAAGATTACTGGTGGTATCTGCGCCTGGGGCGCGACACACTGGCTGGCGGAGCCGTGCCGCTGGTGGATACGTTCACTTATACCCAGACTGGGATGCCGGTGGCCAATCAGATGTGGGGCGCGGGGGTGCTCTTGTGGCTGCTCTACAAGACCGGCGGCTTGTTACTGACCGTGCTGGTGCGCGGCCTGCTGATCGGACTGGCTTACTCGTTGGCCTGGCTCACCGCCCGCCGGCTGGGGGCAGGGCGTATATGCGCCGCGCTGGTGCTCCTGCTGGCCGTGCTGGCCTCCAGTAACAACTGGTCCATCCGGCCACAACTGTTTGCAGTTCCATTGTTTGCACTGGCGCTTTACCTCCTATACCGCTGGCAGAACGGGGACCAGAAAGCCGTCGTCTGGCTGCCGCTTATCATCGTATTTTGGGTCAACCTGCACGGATCGTACGTTCTGCTGTTTGTCCTGGCGGGTGCAGCCCTCCTTTTTGGGAAGGGTGACCGGAAATGGCTGGCAGCAGCCCTGGCTGGCAGTCTGCTTGCCTCACTGGTCAACCCGCGTGGTTTTGGGGCATGGACTTTCGTCGTTAACTCGCTGACCGCCACATCCAGCCAGCAATTCTCCGCTGAGTGGCGGCCGCCGGTCAACTCGGGCTGGCAGATGAACCTGTTTTTCCTGTGGCTGATGGCCTTTCCGCTACTGGCTGCCTTCTCACCGCACAAACTTAACCGTCTCGAATGGACCTGGTTCCTGGGCTTCGGCTTGCTGGCACTGTGGGGTGAACGCTACGTCATCTGGTTCATTTTTATTCTGGTGGTACTCACCTCGCTCATGCTGGCGGACTGGGAGAAGAAGTATTTGGGCAACCCAAAACCCGGCTCCCCAATCCTTAACCTGACCCTCACCCTGGCCTTTGTGCTCCTGCCGCTGGCCCTCCTGCCGGGTGTGCGTGCCGCCTGGTGGCCGCAGGCTCCCCCCGTGACCGAAGACACGCCCGTTGCTGCCACCGAGTGGCTGGCCGCTCATCCCGACCTGCCCGGCCCACTATGGAGCGAAATCGGCTTCTCAAGTTACCTTGAGTTTGCACTGCCCGCCCGCCCGGTCTGGATCGATACGCGCTTCGAGGTTTTCCCGGCGGTACTGTGGCAACAGTACAAAGATATCACCAACGCCACCTGGGATTGGCAAAGCCTGCTGGCAGGCACGAACGCCAACTTGCTGATGGTCTCCGTGACCGACCAACCCGCCCTGCTGAAAGCTCTTGAGAACCAGGATCTGTGGTGCGAGCTTTACCGCGACGACATGGCTGTGATCTACCAGCGTGGTCCCGGTTCCCCGGCGGGCCAGTGTGGAGGCCAGTGATGCGGTTGACCTGGAAGAAAGAATGGACCACCATCGTTATTCTGTTCCTGGTTCTCCGGGTGATCTATTCGGCCCTGGGAGCTTATGCCGTCATCGCCTGGAATCCGCAGGAATTCGCCCATGACCCCATTTACCCTACAACGGTCTCCCTGCTTCACCAGGATCAATTCTCCCGCCTGTTCATCAACGTCTGGTTTCGCTGGGATACCGTATGGTATCTGAAGATTGCCGCATTCGGATACGGAACAAAAGATTTCAGCACAGGCTTTATGCCGCTCTACCCCTGGCTGATCCGTATTACAAGTTTCCTCCTCAATGGAAATTACCTGCTGGCTGCCATCCTGATCGCGAATGCGGCCTGCCTCGTCAGTTTGATCCTCTTGTACGAACTGGCGCTTCAGGAGGGCCTGGCAAAGGAAACGGCTTCGCAGGCAGTGCTTTTCTTTCTGCTCTTCCCAACCGCCTTCTTTTTGTTTGCCGCCTATACCGAAGCGCCTTTTTTGGTTTTACTTCTGGCAGCCTGGCTTTTCGCACGGCGCAAGAACTGGCTGGCGGCCGGTCTGCTGGCATCCGTGGCAACCCTGTTCCGCTCCCAAGGAGTATTGTTAAGCGTTGTTTTTCTGTGGGCATTCCTAGTCGAATCTGCAGGCGCCTCCGGGAAGCAGCCCTTCGACCAGGTCCGGCAGCTCTTCCATCCGGTAACCAGCCGGGCCGGATGGGTCAGCCTCTTGCCTCGCTTGAAACGACCCGATTGGTTGGCAACCATGCTGCCGCTCGTGGTATTTGGCGGTTATTCCCTCTGGCTGCGAATAGCCGGGATGTACAGCTTCATTGCCGCCTCTAAATATGGATGGGGGCGGATCACTGTCATGCCCTGGACGGGCTTTTGGTTATTTCTGAACCGATTGTTGTACAATCAGCACACTTACATTGATTATATTGACCTCCTGCTTTTTATGCTTGCCCTGGCACTGAGCATTTACGGTCTATTTCAGCTTAATTCCGATCTCTCGCTATACAACTGGCTGACTCTGACCTTGATCATGATGGCCAGCAGCAAACAACAATTATTATTAAGTTTCAGCCGCCTCTTTCTGGTTTTGTTCCCGCTTTTCTTTCTGATGGCAAAGATCCGCAGTCCCCGATTGCGGATGGCGTTATTGGCAGCTTCATTTGGTTTACAGCTCATTTTACTTGCTGGATTTCTAAATTGGTCCTTCATCGCCTGACCTTCCCCGGAAAACTAGCCATCCAGCAGCGCGTGCTGACTCCCTACCGCGCTGCCTTCTTCGATGCGCTGGCAGAGGCCTGCGACGACGGGTTGGACGTCTTTGCCGGCCTGCCGCGCCCCGAGGAATCAATTGCCACCACCGATACGCTCCGCGTTGCAAAGTGCACGTTCGCTCGAAATCTCCATCTCCTGCGTGGCTCTTTTTACCTCTGTTACCAGCGTGGACTCCTATACTGGCTGGCTGACCGCGATCCCCATGCGCTCATCCTGGAAGCCAACCCGCGCTACCTTTCGACGCCCGCAGCTGTCCGTTGGATGAAACGCGGCGACCGGCCCGTACTCGGCTGGGGACTTGGCGCGCCCTCGCTGACAGGTCCTTTCTCAGGCCTGCGAAAGGATCGCAGGAATTCCTTCCTGCACCAGTTCGATGCGCTGTTCACCTACAGCCGGCGCGGGGCGGATGAATACGCCTCCCTCGGCTTCCCCGCAGACAGGATCTTTGTAGCTCCCAATGCTACCTCGCCGCGCCCCACCTATCCGTTGCCCGTGCGTTCCCCATCCTTTAATGGGAAGCCGTGCGTCCTTTTTGTGGGACGCCTGCAGGCTCGCAAGCGGATTGACAGCCTCCTGCACGCCTGCGCTGCCTTAAACCCAAGCATCCAGCCGCGCCTGGTGATCGTGGGCGACGGGCCGGAGCGGCTCGCCCTGGAAAACCTGGCAAAAACGATCTACCCATCCGCCGAGTTCACGGGCGCTAAACACGGCCCGGAACTGGTCCCTTATTTCCTGGCCGCGGACCTATTTGTCCTGCCTGGCACGGGTGGACTGGCGGTGCAGGAAGCCATGTCTTGGGGGCTGCCCATCATCATGGGGCAGGGCGATGGGACTAATGACGACCTTGTCCGCCCAGGGAACGGCTGGCAATTGGCAGGCCCTGCAGCCCTGGTGGGCGTACTGCACGCCGCCCTAGCAGATGTATCACGCCTGCGGGCAATGGGAGCAGAATCCTACCGCATCGTGGCTGAGGAGATCAATATGGAGAAAATGGTGGAGATCTTTGTGGGGGCGGTCAACCAGCTTTCCCATTGAGATGCCTCCGCTCATTACAACCTTTTAAGTGGAAAACCGTAAATTTAGAGTGGAGGTAACAATGACTGAACTACACAATCATAAGAAAAGAATACCCTGGATCCTTTGGCCTTTCTGGGCCCTCTGGAAACTGGTCATCGGGATCGTCGCTGCGACCGGGCGGCTGGTGGCAGTCATTCTGGGCCTGGTATTTCTCATCGTCGGCGTGGTGCTGACCGTAACGGTCATCGGGGCAATCGTCGGTATTCCATTCATCATCTTTGGTTTGTTATTGATGCTGCGGGGCTTGTTCTAATAAACACGCTTCAATCAAGCGCCCTCCAGATCGAGCGTTCCAGCACCCCATTTTCGACATCTTCCAGCAGCGGACGTGCCCAGCCGGGCACGTTTGCGCGCCGGGAGGCTTCCAATAGGCCGCCGAACGTTGAAAGCGGCAGGTCCAACCGGCGTTCGGTTTCACTCACCGGGCCATAGGCTTCTGCAAAAGCTGCCCGCGCTGCCCCTGTGAGCGAAAAGCTTACATTGCGCCAGTCGCTGAAGGCTGCCCCAAGAGTGAAACAGTCGTAATCGAAGACGACCGCCTGTAAAGGGTTCTTTCCCCGTGAAAGGGCCAGGTTTTCCCGGTCAAAGTCCTCGTAATTGAATGTCTGCGGACAGGCCTGCGCCCTGGCTTTCAACGCTTCAATATTATGCAACGCTGTTTCCCAGGCCGGTTTCCCCGTCAATTCCAACTTTTCCCCGGCAGCTGATAGAACTTCGCCGGTCAGATCATCCACCCAGGCATGCAATCCCGGCGGGAGCGTTTCAGGACGTTCGTGAGCTTCCCGTCCGGCCCGGTGCAGGCACCGGTACCATTCGGCGACTGCGACGCCTGTCTCTGCCCAAGACATGTCCGCTTTCCCAGCCAGTCGCCAGTGGTGGCTGTGCTCCAGGTCTTCGAGTAGCAGCGACCGCTCCGTGTGGGCATGCACTGGCAGGGTCGGGATCCCCCAGCCTTCGAGCAGGGCATAGATCTTTGGTTCCAGAGCATCAGGAGTGTCAAATGATTTAAGGACACGCCAGGCGCCTCCCGTTCTGATGCGCCAGACGCCGTGCCCGGCTTTACGGCGCAGGAGTTCGCATGCGAGAATATCGGAGGGGTGCAGCCCCAGCGCGGCTAGGTGGGAAGTGGGAGGCAGGTCGGCGATGGACATAGCAGGACTCGATAAGACAAAACGTCAGGAGGCCAGGAATAAAATCGAGAATATAATTATGACATGAAACAGTATTATCTGGTCAAAGATTATGCTGATCGACGGCAGGAGCTTGTCATGGAATGGTCCACAAGATGGTGAAATCGGCAAAACTCGATCTCAAGAAAGAGGTGCATGATGAAAAGTGTCAAACAAGATTCAACCCTGGAATGGCTGCTTGACCCGGCCTCGCCCGGCGTGCGCTACCTGGCCTTGCGCGACCTGGTCGGGTTGCCGGCCAACGACCGCGAACTTCTCGCGGCCCAAAAAGCTGCCCACACTCAGGGTCCGATCGCAGCCATCCTGGGAGAAATGCATCCGGATGGTTACTGGTCAAAGCCCGGGCCTGGCTACAACCCCAAATATTATTCCGCCGTCTGGTCGCTGGTCATGCTGGCGCAACTGGGCGCCTTGGCTGCGATGGACGAGCGCATTACCCGCGCCTGCGACTACCTGCTGAAAAAAGGCCTCACCCCGCAGGGACAGTTCACCACGAACGGTACGCCCTCAGGCACCATCGACTGCCTGCAGGGCAACCTGTGCGCGGCGCTGGTGGCGTTGGGATACGAAGACCCCCGCCTCGGCCTGGCCTTCGAATGGATGGCGCACACCGTCACCGGGGAAAGTCTGGCTCCCAACAGCGAGCCGGATGACGCGCAGCGCTATTACGCCTATAAGTGCGGCCCGCTGTTCGCCTGCGGAGTGAATGGCAGGCTGCCCTGCGCGTGGGGCGCAGCCAAGGTCATGCTGGCGTTCAGCGAGTGGCCGCCTCAGCGCCGCACGCCTTTGGTGGAGCGCGCCATCCATCAAGGTGTGGATTTTTTGCTCAGCACGGATCCCGCCGGAGCTGATTACCCCTCGGCGGAGGGTAAACCCAGTCGCAACTGGTGGAAATTCGGCTTTCCGGTCTTCTATATCACTGATATCCTGCAAGTCGTGGAAGTCCTGGTGGCCCTGGGGCATGGAGGTGATCCGCGCTTGACAAATTCCCTGGACCTGGTCCGCCGGAAACAGAATGATCAGGGGCGCTGGGCATTGGAGTACAACTATGCCGGCAAGACCTGGGTGGACTTCGGCCCCAAAAAGCAACCCAACCCGTGGGTCACCCTGCGTGCCTTGAGGGTTTTGAAGAATGCTGGGATAAGATCATTGTAAGAGAGAACCAGGTTACCTCCTTTCCCCGGATCCCGGTTGATCAATTTGATCAAAGCGAATAGCTACTTCTTCGCTTTGATTTTCTCTAAAAATTCCCCGATCTCATCGAAGACGACCTTGCGCTTTTCGTCACGCACCAGGGAATGGTCGAAACCGTCCAACCAGAGTTTTTCCTTCTCAGCGCTGCCCAAGGCGGCATGGATGCGCTCCAAGTCGTTCAACCCGCCCATATCCTGGTGCGACTGGATCAGCAGCGCCGGAGCCTTGACCCGCGGCAGGGAAATCTGCATGGCTTTCTGGAGCCTGGCAAGTTCGACGATGATCCGGACGGGGTACCTCGCATAAGCCGGGTAATCAGCCTCGCGGCGCTGGCCCAGGTCGGGATGTTCTTTGACCTCCTTGCGAGCCATCACCCCAAATGCACCCATCCCGTGCGCCATCAACACCTGCAACGGCGGAAATCCAAAGTAGGGCGTGGAAAGGGTCACCACACCCGCCACTGCATAACGAGCCGCGGCGGTCAGGGCAATGATCCCGCCCATGGATTGGCCGATGAGGACGGTCTGATCGGAAATACCACTCAGCAGGTCCAGCCCATCTTCGACGGAAAGCAGCCAGTCGGTCCAGTGCGTGCGTACCAGGTCACGCGGGGTTGTGCCATGGCCAGCCAGACGTAAGGTCAGGACGGTATAGCCGCGTGCGTGCAGGTCGTCCGCCAGGAACCGCATCTCTTCAGGGTTGGCGGTGAAACCGTGGAGCAGGAGACAGCAGGTCGGCCCGGCCCGCAAGAGCGACGGTTCCGCCCCGGGGACGGTGAAGGGGTCTTTTTCAATGATCGGTTTAGCCATTAGCTTGCTTGCTGGCAAAAACCAGCTCACTACCTGCAACGACGACCAGTAAAACCGCAAGCGAAACCAGCCAGGCGATCCCGGTGATCTGTTCGACCTGGCTCTCGCGTTTCTCCACCTCTCGCAAAGATCGCCCCGCCAGGACGAATCCGGGCTGTGACCCGCCGTAGGAGACCACCACTGCTGCTATACGCACACCCGACTCGGGCTGCCAGGAGACCCGATCTTCTCCGTTCTGGCGGGTATAGTCGAAAACGCCGGATGGCAGGAGCGGGGCTGTTCCATGCAGGAGGCCGGATGAAGCCAGCAGGTCCCCGGAAGCGCCATAGATCACCATGAATGGCGCCAGGCTGGTGGATATTTCCACCCGGGCAGCTGGCAGGACGGATTCGGGTGTTGCACCCGCAGCCAGGGTCGCGGCGGCATCTTCAGCCATCTGGATCTGCGGGTCATTCGCCCCCTGGCGTAGGGACTGCTGTACCACCAGGTGCACCAGCCCGCACAGCAGGGTGGTCACTACCGCCAGCGGCAGCCAGTGCCTGAGAATGGTCTTTGCTTTTGACATGCATCACCTCTGGATCAGACTGCTTACGATAAATCATACATATTGCACTTGCCAACCCCCAACTAAACCGGCCTTGCTGTCAGTTTATTCCAACTTTCCTGTCGTCAGCGCCATTTTGACCTCACCAATAGCCTTGGTGATCTGGATCTCGCGCGGGCAGGCCAGGGTGCAGTTGAAGACGGTATGGCAGCGGTAAACGCCCCACACCTCGTTCAGGATCTTTAGGCGCTCAGCGGCAGCCTTGTCGCGGCTATCGAAGATAAAGCGGTGCGCCGCCACGATGGCTGCCGGGCCTGCGTATTGCTCATTGGCCCAGAAGGACGGGCAGGAGGTGGTGCAGCAAGCGCACAGGATGCACTTGGTAGTGTCATCAAAGATGGCCCGCTGTTCGGCACTCTGGAGGCGTTCCTTTTCCGGTTCGGGGTCCTCGTTGATCAGCCAGGGCTTGACAGAGCGGTAGTGTTCAAAGAACGGATCCATGTCCACGATCAGGTCCTTGATGACCCGCAGACCGAGCAGGGGTTGGACGGTGATCTTCGCACCGGTGTCGCGTACGAGGGTCTTGCAGGCCAGGCGGTTGAACCCATTGATCCGCATTGCATCCGAACCGCAGATACCGTGCGCACATGAGCGCCGGAAGGACAATGTCCCGTCCTGGTAGCCCTTCACCTTTTCGAGCAGGTCCAACACGCGGTCGGTCTCAATGGCCTCCAGTTTGTAGGTCTTGTAGGAGGGTTTCTTATCCTTTTCAGGGTTGTAGCGGAAGACTTTAATTGTTACTTCCATATCGGCCTCCTAGTAAGTGCGTACCTTTGGTTCGTATTTGGTGATCACGACCGGCTTGTATTTCAGGTCGATCTTGCCGTTCTCGTGCACCCAGGCCAGGCTGTGCTTGAGCCAGTTCTTATCGTCCCGGTCAGGATAGTCCTCGCGGGAATGGCCGCCCCGGCTTTCGGTGCGGGCAATGGCTGAGACAGTGGTCACTTCGGCCAGGTCGAGCAGGTTGCCCAGTTCCCAGATGTTCATCAGCTCCATGTTGAAGATCTTGCCGGTGTCGGTAACAGTGACGTGCTTGTAGCGTTCCTTGAGCTCACGCACCACTTTGAGGGCATTTTCCATACCCTTGCCGGAACGGAAGATGCCCATATCGTCGAACATGACCTTCTTCATCGTGGTGGCGATATCGAAGGCGTTTTCCTTGCCATCCGCGTGGCGGATGCGGTCGAACTGGGAACTGGCGAATTCGGTCGGATCGGCAGGCAGCGGCTGGAACTCGGCGCCCTTGGCAAATTCGGCGGCGCGCAGGCCGGCATGTTTGCCAAAGACCACCAGGTCAAGCAGCGAGTTGGTGCCAAGCCGGTTGGCCCCATGCACCGAGACGCAGGCGCATTCCCCGGCGGCGTACAGGCCGGGGACGGTGTTGTTCTTCTCGTCCAGGATGGTTTCACCATATTTATTGGTCGGGATGCCGCCCATGGCATAGTGTGCGGTCGGCTGGATGGGCATCAGTTGGGTGATCGGGTCCACGCCAAGGTAGACGCGGCAGAAATCCACAATGTCGGGTAATTTCGCCAGGATCTCCTCACCGGTAACTGTGTAAGGCGCGCCGTCCTTGTTCAAGCGCCCGTCCAATGCAGCATATTTATTGACACTCTCAGGCCGCACATCCAGGTAAACATAGTTCTGGCCGTTAGCGCCGTTGCCGTCGCGGATCTCCATGTAGATGGCGCGGCTGACCACGTCACGCGAGGCCAGGTCTTTGACCTTGGGGGCGTATTTCTCCATGAAGCGCTCACCCTTGCCGTTGATCAGGATGCCGCCTTCACCGCGCACGCCTTCGGTGATGAGGATGCCAAGCTTGTAGATGCCGGTGGGGTGGAACTGGAAGAATTCCAGGTCTTCGAGCGGCAAGCCGCGCCGCATGATGACGGCGGGGCCATCGCCGGTGAAGGCGTAAGCATTGGAGGTGATCTCCCAGATACGCCCGTGACCGCCAGTGGCAAAGATAACCGCCTTGGCATGGAAAACGTGCAGTTCGCCGGTGGCAAGCTCGATGGCAACCACGCCTGCCGCCGCGCCGTTGACCATCAGCAGGTCGACCACCTGGAATTCATCAAAGAAGTTGACGTCGTTCTTCATGCACTGCTGGTACAGGGTTTGCAGGATCATGTGGCCAGTGCGGTCGGCGGCATGGCAGGCCCGCCGGACCGGTTTGCCGGTCACGTTATTGGTGTGGCCTCCGAACGGGCGCTGGGAAATCTTGCCTTCCGGTGTGCGGTCGAAGGGCAGGCCCATGTGTTCCAACTCGTAAACCGCCTGAACGGCTTCTTCGCACATGAACTCGATGGCATCCTGGTCGCCGAGGTAATCTGAACCCTTCACCGTATCATAGGTATGCCATTCGGGGTGGTCTTCTTCTTCGCTGCCGAGGGCAGCGCCAATCCCGCCCTGGGCGGTGCCGGTGTGTGAGCGGGTGGGATAGAGTTTGGTGATAATGGCGGTCTTGGCTGTCCTAGAGGCATATAGGCCAGCCATCAAACCTGCCCCGCCTGCGCCAACGACAATCACTTCAAATTGATGGGTTTTCATGCTGCCGCTCCTATCATAACAAAATCACGTAGACGCCGATGGCGCTCATGAGCACCCAGACCAGGAAAACCAGGCCGCGCAGTAAGTTGCGCACCCAGGTGCGGGAGATGTAATCTTCCAGCACATTGAGCAGGCCGTGCAATCCATGCGCTCCGGCAAAAAAGAGCATCAAGATGCCCATCACATTCCAGAAGATGCCCTTCCAGACTTCAATATCCGCAATGCTGGTATTGGCAACGTGGTTTGGGTTTGGCATAAAGGCCCAGCGCATCAGGTCGGCCACGCTCATGTTCTGGCGAGCGCTCATCAGCAGCGCGGCGGTAACACCCACAATGGCGATCAGGTACATCGCCAGGGCAGACAGGCGGGTGAAAAGCCACATCAAGTAATCAAAATTGAAACCCTTTTGGGGAGCCATTCTCGGTTTCGCTTTCATTTATTAGCCTCCCAATCCACTTCGAATGATGACGAAAAGTGCAATGCCGTAAATGGGCAGGAAAACACACCATTCAATCCAGATGGCTTCGCGCTGGTATTCGATCAGCTTTGGCCAAAGATCCAGGATGACGATGCGCAGGCCGTTGATGGCATGGAACAGCGCACAGAAGAAGATGAATATCTGAAAGATCCAGGACTCGTAGATGGTGTTGATGAAGAGCCCGACACCCGTCCCCCAGGCCTGGTTGGAAAGGAAGGACGCGATCATGTGCAGTCCCACGAAGGTGACGATCCCCAGGCCGCCGATCCTGTGCAGCACATAAGTCAACATCGGGCCTTTTCCTTGATATCTCAGGCCTTCCATTAGGCCGACATTCCTTTTGAGACCCATCTACGCCTCCTAAATATAAACAAATTTTTAAAAACGAACAACCATCACAGGGATTTTAACACGCTCTATTATCCCATCCTCATAAATTTCGATAAAGGTGACAATACTCATGGATTATTCGTTCCAGACATCCTCTTGGGGATGGAGGAAACGTCTTTATAATCATATAACGCGGATTTATACTTATCCATTGTACAATATACAATCCAATCCATACCAGGAGGTTCGCATGGCAGGTTCTCATCACATCAGCCGCCGCGATTTTATCAAGCTCACCACGGCGGCCGTGGGCACGTTCATCGGCGCGGTGGTTGCCGTGCCAGCCATCGCGTATCTGATCGATCCGGCGCTCAAGTCGGCCAGTACGGATGCCTGGGTACCGCTGGGTAAGCTCGCCGCCTTCGAAATCGGGAAACCCGCCCCAGCCTCCTTCACCCGCAGCATCGTCAATGGCTGGGAAAAAACCGTCAACAGTTACGGTGTATTTGTATTGCGCACCTCAGAGACGGAAACGGTGGTGCTTTCCAATAAATGCACCCACCTGGGCTGCCACGTCAACTGGTTTGCAGACAAGCAGGAATACATTTGTCCCTGCCACGATGCCCAGTTCGGGATAAACGGCCAGGTATTGGGAGGCCCGCCGCCCCGTCCGCTGGATCGTTATAGCGGCGACCAGGTCAAGGTCGAAGACGGTATTTTGTTCATTCATTTCCTGGGAGCGTAACATGATGTGGAAAAAGCTTTTCGCCTGGCTGGATGAACGTCTCGGACTGAACGACCTGTATAAAGCCACCCTCGACCGCCCCGAACCCAAGGGTAATTGGTGGAACACGCTTGGCTCGGCCAGCCTGTTCCTGTTCCTGCTACAAGGTGCCACCGGCATTTTCTTGAGCGTCTATTACACTCCCTCCCCCGATCACGCCTACGACAGCATCCAGTACATCATGAACGGAGTCGCATTTGGCTGGTTGATCCGGGGCATCCACCACTGGGGCGCCTCGTTGATGGTGCTGGTCGTTTTCATTCACATGCTCCGGGTCTTTGTGACCGCCTCGTACAAATACCCGCGCGAGCTCACCTGGCTGATCGGCGTGGGCTTGTTGCTGTGTACCTTGGGAATGGGTTTTACCGGCTACCTGCTGCCCTGGGACCAGAAAGCCTACTGGGCCACCACGGTTGCCACGTCCATTGCCGGGAGCGTGCCCTGGGTCGGCCCATTCATTTTGAGGGTCCTGCGCGGCGGTACCGACCTGAGCGCGCTGACCTTGAGCCGGTTCTTTGCAGCCCACATCTGGATGCTCCCTGCCGCACTGACCGGGCTGATCGGCGTCCACCTGTATCTCATCATCAAGCACGGTGAATCAGAATTCCCGGGCAGGGACGACTAAAGGAGCGCGGACATGAAAGAAGAACAAAAGAAGAAAGTCCACGAAAAATACAAGATCGCCCTGCAAAAAGGCGAGCGCTTCTGGCCCGACAGCATCTACAAGGATCTGCTGGTTTCCCTGGGGATCTTTATCCTCCTGATCCTGCTGGCAACCTTCATCGGCGTGCCAGGTGAACCGAAAGCAGACCCCAGCGATTCGACCTTCGTTCCAAAACCGGAATGGTATTTCCTGTTCCTGTTCAAGTTCCTGGCCGTTTATGGACAGATCCCCCTGCTGGGAAAGATCGAGTGGATCGCCACGGCCGTCATTCCCGGCCTGGTCATCCTGTTTCTGTTCGCCCTGCCTTTGATCGACAGGAACCCCTTCCGTCACTATTCCCGGCGCACCATGGGGCTGAGCATCATGGGCGTCTTCGTGGTCAGCATGATCGTCCTGACGACCATCTCCGGTGTGCCTGCCATTTCCGGAAACAGCGGCATGTCCACCATGACCCTGCTTCAGTTCATGACCGGCCTGGTCATCCCGATCCTGGCTTACATCATTATTGTCGGATCGTCTTTCCTGGCGAAAAGATCCAGACCTTTGGCCAGCCGCCTGCAAAAATGGACGGCGGTCACTGCCTCGGTCCTGATGGCTATCGTGGCTGTTGTTGTGGTTGCCATCGCTCCAAAAACCACACCCGCAGCCGAGGTCCAGCAGACGAATACACTCTCCGAACAGATCGCCCTCGGCCAGGACTTGTATTCGATCAACTGCGCCGAGTGCCACGGTTCTGATGGTGAAGGTGGCATCATCCAGGGTGTGGCAGGGTTGGACGGATTCAACATGAAAACCATCCACAGCCAGGACGAGATGTATACCCGCTCTGACCAGACTCTCAAGGATATCATCTCTTACGGTCAGCCGGACCTGGGTATGAACCCCTTCGGCAAGGCCTACGGCGGTGGCCTCTCAACAACCGAGATCGATTCCCTTGTGGCCTTCATGCGCTACTCCTGGGATGACCGCGCTGAGATGCCTGCCGGAGCGATCAGTTCCATCCCGATACTCAACCCGGGTGAAGTGCCCTCCTGGGATGTGCACATCCAGCCGCTTATTAAGCGTTACTGCGCTTCATGCCACCAGGCCGGAAAGCAGAACAATAACTACATCATGACCTCCTACAATGAAATGATAAACACCGGCGACAATGCCCCACTGTTTACCGCCGGCGACCCCGAAAGCCTGTTGCTGAAACTGATCAACGGCCAGGAGGGCCTTGATCCAATTACAGGTAAAGTCATCCGCCAGATGCCTCCCACGAAACTGCTCGACCCGCAGTATATGGACATGCTTACCCGCTGGGTGATGGCTGGCATGCCGCAGACGGCAGAGCAGGCTTCCACGCTGGAGGTCGTTCCAATGCCCGGAACGGCAGTCGATCTGACTGGCGATCCGACCGCAGGTTTAACCGTTTTCGAGGCTCAATGTGCCAAATGCCATGGTGAAAACGGCATACAGGGTATTGAGAATCCCGGTTCTGATGATGGCACAGTCCCGTCCTTGAATCCAATCGATCCTGAGATAAAGGGTACGGACCTGAAAAGCTTTATCACCAACCTGGACATTTATATCCAGAATGGTTCCACCCCTGGGGGCGACAGCCCCAAACTAACCATGCCATCCTTTGGCGCTCAGGCCATCCTGACCCAGCAACAGATCGCCGATGTGATCGCCTATCTGATGAGCCTGAACAAGTAAACTGTAAATTCAAACCAAAAAGAGAAAGCCGCTCAAGCGGCTTTCTCTTTTTATAGTCTATTGTTGAAACGGCTTTAGTCGCTACTGTCGCGGTGAAAATGGCTACACCCATGCCTACATCCATCTTTGGTGGGATTTAGTTTCATATGCAGCTAGTCCGGAATTAATCCATATGCTTGATGATCGCGTCGCCGAACTCCGAGCATTTGATCTCCGTCGCACCTTCCATCAGCCGGGCAAAATCGTAGGTGACAGTCTTGGCCGCCACTGCGCCTTCCATACCCTTGACGATCAGGTCGGCCGCCTCCGTCCAGCCCAGATAGCGGAACATCATCTCACCTGAGAGGATGACCGAGCCGGGGTTGACCTTGTCCAGGTCGGCGTATTTCGGGGCAGTACCATGGGTGGCTTCGAAGATGGCGTGACCCGTCACGTAGTTGATATTTGCACCGGGAGCAATGCCGATCCCGCCCACCTGCGCGGCCAGCGCGTCTGAAAGATAGTCGCCATTCAGGTTCAGGGTGGCGATCACATCGTAGTCGCGCGGGCGGATGATCGTGAATTGCAGGCTGACGTCCGCGATCGAGTCTTTGATCATCAGCTTGGACTTCCACTTGCCGCCACCGTGCGTGTCCCATAGTTTCAGCGCGGTCCCGACCTCGCCCTTGATATCATTCTGCTGGTCGGACGACATCATATCAAAGCCCGGATCGATCATCTTCGCATTCTCGTCGAGGCTCAAGCCGGGGGTCTTTTCCTTGTTGCCCAGGATCCAAGATTCGCGCTCGGTGACAATCTCGTTGCGGAATTCACGCTTGGCGAGGGCATAGCCCCAGTCTTTGAATGCACCTTCGGTGAACTTCATGATGTTCCCCTTGTGGACGAAGTTCACGCTCTTGCGCTTGTTGTCCAGCGACCATTGAATGGCGGCGCGCACCAACCGCTCGGTGCCTTCCATCGAGACCGGCTTGATGCCGATGGCTGCCGTATTGGGAAAGCGCATCTTGGCGTATTCCTTCGGGAAGGCTTCCTTGAACATCGTCATGAACTTCGTGTTGTCAGCAGTGCCATATTGGAACTCGATGCCGGTGTAGATATCCTCCGTGTTCTCCCGGAAGATGATCATATCCACGTATTCGGGGTGAAGCACAGGCGAAGGTACGCCCTTGTACCACCGCACCGGGCGTTGGCAGACGTACAGGTCGAGCAGCTTGCGCAGGGCCACATTCAGCGAGCGGATGCCGCCGCCGATGGGTGTGGTCAGTGGGCCTTTGATGCCCACCAGGAATTCAGTGAACGCCTGGACCGTCTCGTCGGGCAGCCAGGTCTTGAACTGTTTGAAGGCCTTCTCACCTGCAAAGACTTCCATCCAATGGACTTTGCGCTTGGCGCCGTAAGCCTTCTGGACAGCCGCATCAAAAACCCGCACAGACGCGCGCCAGATGTCGCGCCCGGTCCCGTCGCCTTCTACGTATGGAATGATCGGCTGGTCCGGGACGTGGAGTTTTCTGCCCTCGGTGGTGATCTTCTCCCCGCCCGTGGGGACCTTGAATTGTGTGTATGTCATACCGGTTCTCTCCTGGGGGAAACATCGGTTGTATTATTAAAATAGGACAAATTTATTCGTTCGATGGATTTTACTCCAAAACCCTTGACAAAATTCATATCTGGCATAGAATTGCTTCCAATGTCTGAAATACACTTCTTTCGCGATTTTGAACGCCTGCGGGTTTTCAGGCCCACAGATTTAGTTTTTTAGGAGAGCCGTTTTACGGCTCTCTTTTTTTTGTCTAGCGACGGAATAGACACAAAAAAAACAACCCAATTCCCAAAGGAGGAAGAATGTCAACAGAAATGCAATCCAAACCCACATCATCTACACAGGGGAAAGTCATTGGCTATCTGCCAGATGACCGCCCGCCGGTGGGAGCCATGCTCAGCCTGGGTTTCCAGCAGTTCTTGACCATGTTCCCGGCTACCGTGCTGGTAGCCATCCTGACCAAGTTTGACGTCGGTGTCACGTTGCTGGCCTCCGGCCTGGGCACGATCATTGCCTTGTTGGTGGCCAAGCGTAAGATCCCGATGTATTATGGTTCATCGTTTTCTTACATCGCGGTGATCATGGTCGGAATGAGTAAATTCGCCCCGGCCTGTTTCAATGACCCAACTCAGGTCTATTGTCCCGACGGTGTGCGCATTGTTCAGGTTGGCATCATGCTGACTGCAGTCTTCGAAATTGCCTTCGGTTTCCTCATCATGCGTATCGGAAAGGAAGCGTTGGACAAAGTTCTGCCTCCCATCGTGACTGGTTCCATGGCGTTGGTCATTGGTGTAGCGTTGGCTGGTTCGGCACTCAACAATGCTGGTGGGATGGCCATTAAAGTCGCCGCGGATCTGGCATGGAAATTCTGGCTGGTGGCTTTCATCACCCTGGTGGCAACGATCCTGTTCTCGGTCTACTTGCGAGGAAAAGGCCTGATCGGGATGCTGCCAATTTTACTCGGAGCGATTTTTGGCTACCTGGTTGCCATCCCCTTCGGATTGGTCCATTTTGAGCATGTCATTGCGGCTCCCTGGGTCGGTATTCCAAAATTCACATTCCCGGCTTTCAATGATCCCAATGCCTGGGGCATGGCGCTGAGTATCGCTCTGATCTTCATTGCCACAGTTCCTGAGAGCACCGCGCATTTGTACCAGATGAGCCTTTATATTGATACTCTGGCGGTTGAATTGGGTCGTAAACCGCAAGAAATCAAGAAATTGATCGGCCTGAATCTGGTGGCAGATGGTTCAGATGACCTGATTGTCGGTTTCCTGGGTGGCTGCGCGGGTACCAACTACGGCGAGAACAACTCGTTGATGGCCATCACCCGTAATTATTCCACTGCTGTGCTGATGACCGCGGGGTTCATGGCCATAATACTCGGTTTCTTTGGCAAGCTGGTAGCGGTGGTCAATACCCTTCCGGTTGCCGTTCAGGGCGGATTAGGCATCTACCTGTTCGGTGTGATCGGGATGCAGGGTATAGCCCTTATCCAGTCCGAGAAAGTCAACCTGTTCGATCCAAAGAACCTCGCAGTGGGTGCCATCATCCTTATCTGCGGTATCGGCGGTAATCTGGCTCTCCCGAACGGTGTATTCCCCTTCCAGATCCCGGTATTGTTCCCAAATGGCATCCCGGCGATCGTTTTTGCGGCGATCCTCGGTATACTGCTTAATTTGATCTTCTTGATCTTCAAAACACCCGAAGTGAGAGCCGAATAAGGCAGATTCTTGCCTAATAGAAAACAGGGACTGGGAGTTGCTTTTCTCCTGGTCCCTTTCCTTGCCTGAACGGACTATAATATTCCTGACGCTTGATCCCAAAACCCTGGTTACTGATGATAAAACTTCCCGGATTGATCGACCCACACGTTCACCTGCGCGAACCCGGCCAGACTCACAAAGAAGACTGGGACACCGGCACGTCTGCCGCGTTGGCTGGCGGTGTGACTATGCTGCTGGCCATGCCCAATACCAAACCGCCCATTTTCGACGCTGCGACCCTCGATCTGGCGCTCGATGCGGCGCACTCCAAAGCCCACTGCGACTATGCCCAATTCCTCGGCGCGGGTCCGGATAATACCGATTGGGATGAACATTCAGGCTTGCCCCAACGCGCCGCCGGTCTGAAGATGTACCTCGACAGCACCTTCGGTCAACTGCGTCTGGACGGCATGACCCTCTGGCAGGAGCATTTCAAAACATGGCCGGGGGAACTGCCCATCGTGGCCCACTCGGAAAACCGCAGCATGGCTGCTGTCATCCTGATGGCGGCTATTTATAACCGGCCAGTTCACATCGCACATATCTCGTTGAAAGAGGAAGTCCTGCTCATCAAAGCAGCCAGGGAACGCGGCATCAAAGTGACCTGCGAAGTTTGTCCGCATCATTTATTCCTATCCAAAGAGGATATTCCTGCCATCAGCCATGGCCATCCCGGCCGCGGCGAGGTGCGGCCAAGATTAGCTACAAAAGAAGATGTGGAGGCCCTGTGGACCAATCTGGATAGCATCGACTGTTTCGCCACCGATCATGCCCCGCACACCCTGGCTGAAAAGGATGGTGAAAATCCCCCGCCCGGCTTCCCTGGCTTGGAAACCATGCTCCCCCTCTTGCTTACCGCGGTTAATGCCGGACGCCTGACGTTGGACGATTTGATCCTGAGAATGGTTACCAACCCGCGCCGCATCTTCAACCTTCCCGAACAGCCCGAGACTTGGGTCGAAGTGGACGAGAATACCACCTATGAACTCCATGCCGCGGACATGCACTCCCGCTGTGGCTGGACGCCCTTTGAAGGCTGGAAAGTCAAAGGCCAAGTAACGCGTGTCGTGCTGCGGGGGAGTGAATCTTTCAAGGACGGGAAAATTCTCGTCGAGCCGGGATATGGAAAGAATGTGCGGGAATAGCCTGGAGCAGCATGCTTAGAACCGCGAAGAAGCTGATCATGTTTGGTGTTTTGTTGGTGAGCTCTTGCTCACCAGCCAGAACTGCCACACCGACCAGTGTGCCCATTCCTCAAGTTACCCCTTCACCCGATCCCTTACCGACAACTATTTATCAACAGCCATCTTCCCTGGCAAAAATCATCGATCAGGTTTTCGGCAATAAAAATCGTCTGCCAAACCCAGACCAGGTCATGGCAGACGGGCAAAAGGTGGCTGAGAGCATCCATTTGGAATTCTTTGAGGAGAAGAACTACATCCCTGTTGACCTTGCATGGTGGCAGCAGCAGGCGGAGCAAGTCTATCGCGATGTCAGCGAGCGTACCAATACCACCATCAGCACAAAAATAATTGTCACCTTTTTTAAACCACAGATGGGGGACTGTGCTCCGCGTGGGATTACTTATCATGAACAAGAACCAATGATCCTGATCTTTGCCGACCAGAAAACAAGCCAGGAACAGGTCCTTGCAACGTTCGCCCACGAACTCGGTCACGTCTTCCTTCATCAAAATTTCGAGGGATCAGGCGATGTAGCCTTGAACGAAGGCTTGGCAACCTGGGCCGCTGGTAATTATTGGCAGGCTTGGAAAGGCGCATCTTTTGATGACAGCGTGCGCCTTTATATAAACACTGGAACTTACCTGCCCTTGTTCCAGAATTATGATTTGAGCCTGGCATATGCGGATACACCGGGCTGTCTCACCCGGCGTGATACTCTTCTGACAGAGCTGGCATCCTTCATGGACTATCTTATCCAAACATACGGGATTGAAAAAATGGACGAGCTTTTCAAGGTTCAACAACCTGAATTGACCGGGTCCCAATATGTTGTCTATCCTCCAGATTACAAAGGTGTATATTGTTTTGAATTCAATCAACTGGAAGCGTCATGGCTGATATCGTTGTTTGGTAAATAGCAGATAACAGTCTCCGGAGAAAGAGAAGCGTGAGTCAACGGGATTCACCCTCGACCTCCGACCGAGTCCCGATCCACGATAAGACTATTCGACTACCAGACTATATAACTAGGAGACTAATTATGACCATCGACAAGCACAACATGTCCCACCTGCCCCTCGGCGACCACAAAAACGCGCCCTGGTATGGCAAGGATATCATCTCGGTAAAACAATTCGGCCGCGAAGACCTGGAGTACATCTTTGCTGTCTCGCATGAGATGCACGACATGGTCGACCACATCGGCACCTTTGACTTGCTCAAAGGCAAGATCCTGGCCAACTTGTTCTACGAACCCTCCACCCGCACATCCTCATCCTTCACCGCCGCCATGGAACGCCTAGGCGGCAGCGTCATCCCGATCAACGAGGTGAAATACTCGTCAGTCTCGAAGGGCGAGACCTTGCCCGATACCGTCCGCTCGCTGGAGTGCTACGCCGACGTTATCGTCATCCGTCATCCGGAAGTCGGGTCGGCAGCCATCGCCGCCAAGGCCGCCCGCAAACCGGTTATCAATGCCGGCGACGGCATCGGCGAGCATCCCACCCAGGCCCTGCTGGATGCCTTCACCATCCGTGAAGAGATCGGCCACCTCGACGGACTGACCGTCACCCTGCTCGGCGACCTGAAGCATGGGCGCACCGTCCACTCGCTGGCGCGCCTGCTCTCGCTCTACAAGGTCAAGCTGAACTATGTCGCGCCCGATATCCTGCGCATGCCCGCCGAACTGATCGAGGAACTCAATGTCAAAGGCATTGAGCAGGCTGAGTACACGGCCCTCGACCAGCCCCTGCCCCAGACCGACGTACTGTATGTCACGCGCGTCCAGAAGGAGCGTTTTACCGACGAGGCTGTCTACGAGTCGGTCAAGGGCGCATATGTCATCGACCCGAAGGTGATGAAAGCCGCCAAGGAACGCATGATCGTGATGCACCCGCTGCCGCGCGTCGGCGAGATTAGCACCGACTTCGACGACGATCCCCGGGCTGCCTATTTCCGCCAAATGGAATACGGTTTATACGTTAGAATGGCATTGCTCGCGATGGTTTTAGGAAAAGCGTAAGCCAAAATTAACCCGGCGTTTTGGTACGGGAGTGCTGCCAATGTTCACCGAAGATTATCTGATGCGCATCATCAACCAGGGTATAGCTGCCTTGATGATTGCCATTGGGCTAAGGAAAGCAGGTAAGAATTCGGAGGCGCTGCTGGCCATCCAGCAGGCCATTGAGCAGTTAACCACGCTCCCTGCAAATCTTATCGACCAGATGGATGACGCCAGCATTCTGAGTTTGCTGTCAGCGCAAGGACAATTGGATATCGGCCGGTTGGCGATCCTAGCAGACCTTTACCACGAGGAAGGCGAAATCCTTTTCAGGCTGGAGCAACCGGCTCAAGGTTTCATTTCTTTCGCCCGTGCATTGCGGTTTAATCTGGAAGTGGCCCTGTCTGAGGATGTCAATCTGTTCAGCGAAAATATCAGCAAGGTCGAAGGATTGGTCCAGCGACTGAAGGGACTCGCCTTCCCGGTCGAGACACAACTGGCTCTTTCTGATTTTTACCAGCGCCTGCTCGAAAAGGATGACCAGAATCTTGCCGCGGCAGGTACCTCCCGCAAACAGGTCAGCCAGGCGCTGGCTGAACTCCAGGACCAGATCGGTCCGAGTCAAAAAACGACCGGCGGATGATCCACCATGGAAACCTTCTTCTCTTTTCTCGCCAAACGCGTCGACGACTGCTCCTCGCTCCTGTGCGTGGGGCTCGACCCGCATCCCTCCGATCTGCCCGCTCCCACTGCCGGGGCAGCTCGCGATTTCTGCCTGGGTCTCATTAAAGCAACCGCTTCCTACGCCGCAGCCTTTAAACCCAACGCCGCCTTCTTCGAACTCTACGGGGCTGAGGGCTGGGTCGCATTAAAGCAAGTCATCGTAGCCGTCCAGGAGCAGTCTAACCGGCTGGGCTCGCTGATCCCGGTCATTCTGGATGCCAAACGGGGCGACATCGCCTCCACCGCCGAGGCCTACGCCAAGTCTGCGTTTGAGAATCTCGGCGTGCATGCAATTACGCTCTCGCCCTATCTTGGCAAGGATTCGATCGACCCATTCCTGGCATATAAAGAGAAGGGCGTGTTCCTGCTGTGCAAGACCTCCAATCCCGGCGCGGCGGATTTGCAGGATGTGCCGGTCCTGGTTGCAGGGGACGCCCGTCCGCCGGTACCTTTACACGTTCACGTCGCCCGCCTCGCCCAAGAATGGAACACCGGGGATAATATCGGCCTCGTCGTTGGCGCCACCCAGCCCGAAGCACTTAAGCGTGTCCGGGCTGCCGCACCGGACCTGTGGTTCCTTGTCCCGGGCGTCGGCACGCAGGGCGGTGACCTGGAAACAGCCCTGCACGCCGGCCTGCGGGCGGATCACAAGGGCATGCTCATCAATGTCTCGCGTGGCATCTCACGCGCCGATGATCCCGCCAAAGCCGCCGCAGAAATGCGCGACGCGATCGTCAACATCCAGTACACAATGAAACACTGACTGCTTCATAACCAATGCCCCGAGTCTTAATTCTGTCCAAACGTGCGGACGAATACCTGAACCTGCTCGAAGCCGCCAACCTGCCCGGGCTGGAGAAATTGGCCGCCGCGACTGGCCCATCCGAGGCGCTGGCACTCGGGGACGATTTCGACGTTGTCTTCGGGGACCCAAATCTCATTGCGGAAGTGCTTTCCCGCCTAAAGGATTTGCGCTGGGTGCAAGCCACTTGGGCCGGGGTGGAGCCGCTGCTCGACCCGTCCCTGGGCAGGGACTATCTCCTGACCAATGCCCGCGGGGTCTTCGGCGGGTTGATGTCCGAATTTGTTTTCGGCTACATGCTGCAGCACGAGCGCCGCATGTTCGCACGTTACCAGGCCCAGCAAGACGAGCGTTGGGACGCCAGCATCACCGGCAGCCTGCACGGCAAGACCATTGGTATGCTGGGCGTCGGCTCAATCGGGGCTGCACTGGCAGCCACCGCCAATCACTTTGGAATGACGGTGCGCGGCTACACCCGTGCCAGCGAAGCATGCCCGCATGTGGATGCTTACTACCACGGCTCCCAGTTGCCGGACTTTGCCACCGGATTGAATTATCTGGTCTGCGTCCTGCCCAACACGCAGGAGACTCAGCGCATCGTGGAAGCATCCATGCTCGCAAGATTACATGCCCACGCCGTCTTCATCAACGTGGGGCGCGGCTCGGCAGTGGATGAATCCGCCCTGGTCGACGCGCTGCGTACCGGTAAACTCGCCGCGGCGGTGCTGGACGTCTTTGCACAGGAACCGCTCCCGCCCGGGCATGCCTTCTGGCACACACCCAACCTGCTGATGACCTTCCACACTGCCGCACCCAGTTTCCCCGCCGACCTTGCCCGACTGTTCATCGGAAATTATCGCCTCTATGCCGAAGGCCGCACCCCGCTGCATGCAGTCGATTTCGAAAAGGGATATTGATCCCAGTTCCAGGAGAATACCCATGAACAAACCCAAATCCCTGCTTGCGGATGGCCTGCTTGAAGCTGGTTGTATCAAGTTTGGCGAGTTCACCCTGAAATCCGGGCTGAGATCCCCCATCTACATTGACCTGCGCCAGATCATCTCCTTTCCCAAACTGCTGGGACAGGTCGCAGCGGGCTATTTGCCGGTCTTGAAGAGACTGGAATTCCAGCGCATCGCCGGCCTGCCCTACGCCGCCATCCCGATCGCCACAGCCATCAGCCTGGCCGGGAACTACCCAATGATCTACCCGCGCAAAGAAGCCAAGGACTACGGAACAAAAGCCGAGATCGAGGGAAAATACCACGCTGGGGAAATGGTTGTGGTGATCGACGACCTCGCCACCACCGGCGGGAGCAAGTTTGAAGCCATCGAGAAACTGACCGCGGCCGGGCTGAAGGTCAGGGATGTAGTGGTATTGATCGACCGCCAGTCCGGGGCGAAAGAGGCATTGGAACAGGCTGGCTTCCGTCTTCACGCGGGAATGACCATCACCGAATTATTGGATCATTGGGAGAACACTGGGAAAGTAGATCAGGACAAGCTCGCCGCGACACGTGCGTTTCTCCAGAAAAACTAGCTATAAGGGCATATGAGCAAAAAAACAAAAAATAGAGGCGGTAGCCTCTATTTTGATTTAACCAGCTTCTCCTTCCTCTCCCGACTCATCCGCTTGATGCGGTACTCCCTGCGCATGGCGCTGCCCCGGTCGGGTTGCTCCTCCACATACGCCAACCGCACCGGGCGCCGGGCACGCGTGTATTTTGCCCCGCGACCAGCGTTATGCTGGCGCAGGCGCCGCTGCGGGTCGGTCGTCCAACCGGTGTAATAGCTGCCATCGGAACATTCGAGGATATAACAATAACAGGGCATGGAGAACGGCTAATCCTCGTCGAGGTTCTTTTTGTCGTGCCGCCCGAATAATTTGCCCAGACCGCCAATCTGCTGTTTTAATATATCGCTGGCTTTTGGCATTTCCTGCCCGCCCACTTCGACCGCCAACCAGTCGCCTTTGAGGCGATCCAGCTGCCACTGGGCGCGTCCGCGCCGGGCAACCTCGAGACGGGTTCGCAGTTCCTTTTTATTTTCGCTGGCGATATCCTCACGCAGGGAGACCAGGGTGGCGATATATCCGTCGAGCACGCGCAGGCTATTGACCCGGTCGTGCAGGATAGCCTCCGCCTCCGGGGCGGACTCATTCCCATCCAGCGGACGGGTGGTGGTTGAATAGGATTTCCCGGCCAGCTTGCGAATATCGGACCAGCCCGGCTGACCGGTGACGGTTTCAGCCAGCGCCGCCGCGGCCAGCCCCGGCAGGAAGTGGGCTGAGGCCATCAGGCCATCCACTTCGGCAATGTCGGCGAAGAAGGGCAGGGCCCCGAGGAAAGCCACAAAATCAGCCGCGAGTTTGAGCACCTCTTCCCGCGTCCCTTGCGGAGCGGTAAGCGCGATCACCCCTTTCTGGAACAGGTCGGCGCGCGCCGCCTCCAACCCCAGCGCGGCCTCCTCCAGAAGTGCCGGGTTGAGTGCCGGAGTAAGGCCGATGTAATGGGATTTGGGCGGCAGGAGTTCCTTCGCCCATTCCGCCACCACCGCTTTGACCGGGGCGGTATCCATCACCACGGCATCTTCGCCCACGTCCTGGGCGATGATCTTTAAGGTTTCATACATCTCATCGAAGGGGATCGCCAGCACGACCACGTCCGCCCCTTCGACGGAGGCAGGCAGGTTGTAGGAAATGCTCTCCACCGCCCCCCGCTTCTGGGCCTTGCGGGCGGTCTCCGGCGATTTATCATGGCCGAGCGTGGTGACCTGGTCTTTGTGGTTTGCCAGCGCCAGTCCCACCGAGGCGCCGATCTGGCCGAGGCCAATGATGGTGATCTTTACAGTCATGGTTTCCTCATTTTCTAGCTTACGTCATCCGCAGACTGCAGCGCAGCCAGGAGCGGGTCATCCGCAGGCGGCGCACCCTGGTGGCGGCGGATCAGGTCCACGGCCCGGGGGGAGGCGCCGGCTTTCTCAGCCAGTTCCGCTCCCCAGGTGGGATGATGGGCGGCCACGACGAAGGCACGCCGCACTCCTTCCGGCGTCCCCTCGCTCCAGCGCTGGGCGCTGCGCCGGAAGAAGCGCTTGCCCAGCACGATAGCCACCCGGTCGAGCAGCGAAAGCGGATACAGGATCTTGCCCACATCGTGCAGTAGGACCGCGGCCAGCAAGTCCGAGTCAGATTGGCCGGCGGCTTTCAGCCGTTCCAGCATCTGGTAAGCATGCGCCTGCTCGGAGAACTGCATCTGCCGGAATAGAACGATCTGGGTTGGGGAGAGATGGGGAAGCAGCGCCCCGGTCTCAACCCGCTTGCGGGAGACGGGCAGGGCGTTCCAGAACTGGCGGAGGCGGTAAGCGAGGCGGGTAGACATCCCAGGCGATCCCCGGCATTGGTCTGGTTTCTCTGGGAATCGCCATGCTGGAGGAAAATAATGATATGGGGGTTTGGGGCTGGTAGCGAAGCAAACCAGCCAACACCCCCCCCATTTCCTTCTTCGTCACTGGGATCCCGGTGAGCCAAAGCCTGCCGGCAGGGGGGATTATAACATTGTGATAGAATCGTGAGAGCCGGGGACGCCGACCCCGGCTCTCTTGAAAGGAGGAGAAGAGAAATCGCCTTACGTCAATATATTACCATCCCGGTCTGAACTGTGCTTGACGCTTCCCCTACGCTTCCCCTACGCCAATATGACAATTTTGTAATCATTTTTCCTCGTTTTTGGAGTAATTAATGCCCCCCTTTGCCATCGAAACCGAAGAACTCGGGCGGATCTACAAGATCCGCGGCACGAAAAAAGAAAAAGCCATCCGCAAGGAGCTGGTCGCGCTGGCGGATGTCAACCTGAAGGTGGAACAGGGTGAACTGTTCGGTCTTCTTGGCCCCAACGGCGCGGGGAAGACCACCCTGATTAAGATCCTCACCACGCTTCTCTCGCCCAGCTCGGGGCGGGCACGCGTTGCCGGGCACGACGTGATTGAAGCCCCCGAGTTGGTGCGCCTATGCATCAACATGGTCTCGGGAGGCGAGTCCTCGGGCTACGGCCTGCTGACGGTGCGCGAGAACCTGTGGATGTTCTCCCAGTTCTACGGCGTCCCGTCGAAGGAGGCCTACCGGCGCATCGACGAACTGCTCAAGCGGGTGGGCATCTTCGACCGGCGGCATACCAAGTCGTCCGACCTTTCCACCGGCTTGCGCCAAAAGATGAACATTGTGCGCGGCTTTATGACCGACCCGCAGGTGCTCTTTCTCGACGAACCCACCCTCGGTCTGGATGTGGGCGCTTCGCGCGAGGTCCGCGGCCTGATCCGCGAGTGGCTCGACGAGGATAAATGCCGCAGCCTGCTCCTGACCACCCACTATATGGTCGAAGCCGACGAGCTGTGTGACCGGGTGGCCATCATCAACCAGGGCAGGGTGCTGGCCTGCGACACACCCTCGGTTTTGAAACAACGCCTGCAGAAGGATGCCATCTTCGAGATCGACACCAGCCCGCTCAACGGTCTGCCCGTATCGAAACTGGAAAGCCTGCCGGGGGTCCAGAAAGTAAGCTGCCAGGCAACCGACGGGGGCGCCACCTTGAACTTCATCCTGAAAGAAGAGGCGGCGCTGGCAGCCGTGTTCAACAGCCTCAGCGCTGCCAACGTCAAGATCATGAAGCTCTCCAAGCATGAGCCCACCCTCGAGGATGTGTTCGTGACCCTGGTGGGTCATTCGATCGCCGACGAGGACAAGGGAGGCGAAAGTGAGTGAACACCCGGGTATCCTCCCTCGCGAAGTATCCCCAAAGGGGGACGAAGGGGAGAGCCGCCCAAAGATGGTGAAGAATACCGGCTGGCGGTTGTTCTGGCAGTCGGTGCTCGCCCGCTCCTACCCGCGCATCATCGGCCAGCAGCGCGATATCTCGTGGATGTTCTTCGAAGTGATCATGCCCATGGGGGCAGTCATCGGCTACGTGCTGGTCTACAAAGCCCTGCAGGCCCCGCAGGAGTACATCGGTTTTGTGGTCATCGGCGGGGCCATGACCGCCTTCTGGATGAACGTGCTTTGGAGCATGTCCACCCAATTGTACTGGGAGAAGGAGCAGGGCAACCTTTCACTCTACATCATCGCACCCAACTCGATGACCTCGATCCTGCTCGGCATGGCCCTGGGCGGCATGGTGGCCACCATCCTGCGGGCGGCCGTCATCATCCTTCTGGGTTCGTGGATGTTCGGTGTGCAGTACGTGGTGGTCAGTCCGTTCGAACTGTTCGCCGTCTTCTGCCTCTCGATGGTGGCGCTCTATGGGATGGGGATGATGTTCGCCTCGGCCTTCCTGCTCTTCGGGCGCGAGGCCTGGGCACTTTCGGATATGGTCCAGGAGCCAGTCAACCTGGTGACGGGCTTCTACTTCCCGGTCAAGTCCCTGCCGTTCTGGGTGGCGGCGATCGCCTCGGCTATCCCCCTGACCCTTGGCCTGGACGCCATGCGTCAGTTGGCCTTCCCGAGCGGGTTCAAAATGGGCTTCCTCAGCACGAAGGTGGAGATCCTCATCCTGGTGGGCTTGAGCGTGTTCTTCCTCGTTGGGGCCAAGTGGCTGCTGGGTTACACCGAAAAATTGGCTATCCGCGAGGGGCGGTTGACCGAGGCGCGCAGATAGAAAATGGCCCAAAACCAATCCGCAATCTCCAGGTCCGAAATGTGGCGCTCGTTCAAAGTAGCCGCCTGGTTGGGCTGGCAGATCACGTCCAACTGGACAGACCCGCTCATGTTCGCCATCTATTCCATTATCCGGCCCATCTCCCACGCCGCCATCCTGGTGGTAATGTACGGCGTGATCACGGGGGGTAACTTCAGCAACCCGCTCTTCGCTTACATTTATCTGGGGAATGCCTTTTACACCTACGTTTTCACGGTGATGAACGGCGTCTCCTGGGCGGTGATCGACGACCGCGAGCACTACCGCACGCTCAAGTACATGTACGTGGCACCCATCCGCATCCCGGTCTACCTGCTTGGGCGCGGGGTGGCTGGCTTTTTGACCGCCTCACTCTCGGTGCTGATCACCATCGTGGCGGGGGTGCTGTTCCTGCACGTGTCCTTCGACCCGCTGCAGGCCAACTGGCCGTTGTTCTTCCTCTCGCTGTTCATTGGCGTCGTCATGCTGGCCCTGATGGGACTCCTGCTGGCAGCCGTCAGTCTGCTGGTGGTGCGTCACTCGGGATTCCTGGCAGAGGGCGTCAGCGGGGTACTGTTCCTGTTCAGCGGGGCTATCTACCCGCTGGAAGTGCTGCCGAAATGGCTGCAGCCGGTTGGCTTCGCCATCCCGATCACCTACTGGCTGGAACTGATGCGCCGCTCACTGGTGGGGAACGTGGCGCAGGCTTTCCCGACCCTGGCGCACTTCGGCAACCTGCAGCTGCTCGGCATTCTGGTGGGTCTTACGATCGTTTTCGGGGTGGTCTCAGTATATGTATTCCGCCTGTGCGATAAACGGGCGCGTGAGGGCGGCCTGATCGACCGAACGACAAATTATTAACCCCGCCCCTGGCCCCGCCCACTTTTTCTTTGAAAAAAGGAAAGGGGAGGCGGCGGTTTTTAGAAATTTGGGGTTTGGGGTGTTGGTGGGCGGTGAAACCGCCTACCAACACCCCAAGATATTATCTTCCCCCGCCTTGGGGCGGGGGCCAGGGGGTGGGGATTTCCAGACCCTCGGACTTGGTGAAATCCCCGGCGAGGCAAGGAGGACGCTATGGATAAGAAAGCAAATCTCTGCATCGGGGAACTCAAGGGCACACAGCTCGGTGACTTTTGGCTGGCCGCATCGGAGGCCGGGCTGGTGGCGGTGGAATGGGGCCGCACCCAGGCCGAGTTCGAAACCTACCTTTCCAAACGCTTCAAGCGCCCGGTAACCTATGCCCCGGAGAAGGTCCGCAAGGCGGCGGCCCAGTTGAAGGAATACATTGCGGGCAGGCGGCGCAATTTCAACCTGGCCATCGACTGGACGGTGCTGCGCCCGTTCCAGCAGGAGGTGCTGCACGCCACTTGCGCGATCCCCTCCGGAGAAACCCGCACCTACAAGGAGATCGCCGCCCAGATCGGCAGGCCGCGCGCCGCCCGGGCGGTGGGCCGCGCAGAGGCCACCAACCCGATGCCGCTGGTGATCCCCTGTCACCGTGTGATCGGGGCGGACGGGAAGCTGCACGGCTACGGCATGGCCGAGGGCTTGAAAACCAAGGCCTGGCTGTTGAAGCTGGAAGGGGCAGTGATGGCGTAAACCTTGTTGGGCGGTGAATCGTTTTTATGGAGTAATTATTACGTGACCTGTTTTTAGTTTTCCCGGTTTTTTTGTCTGCTCAGTCTAAAAAATATATTTTCCTGAAACCATAAGAACTGACTTGGAGTTTTGTGCTCGCCAAATTAGGAACATCCTCTTTCTCCCGAGTCCTACGCCGGCTGGATCTGACCCTGTTCTGCGTCTGCGCCATTCTTGTTTTGGACGGATTGGGTGCTCTGGCTTCCATCGGCGTTTCTGCGCTCACCTGGACCTTGATGATCCTGGTGGGCTTCTTTATTCCCTACGCTTTGATTATCGCCGAACTGGGGGCGGCCTACCCGGCAGAGGGCGGATTATTCGTGTGGATCTGGATTGCGTTCGGGGAGCGGTGGGCTGCCCGCTGCACTTGGTGTTATTGGATATCTGTAGGACTGGGCATGCCATCGGTCTACGTGCTTTTCGCGAGTGTACTGTCCCGTTTGTTGCTGCCTGGTTTAAGCCTGGGATGGATCGTGATGAGCGCAATTGGAATGACCTGGCTCACAGTCCTGGGGGTGATCTTTCGGCTAGAAATTGGCAAGTGGGTTCCAAACCTGGGCGCTCTCTTCAAGCTTGTCCTTGTTCTGACTCTTGGCATCGGAGGGTTGGTCTATGCCTTTCGTAATGGGGTAGCTAATGATTTTTCGCTAAGCTCCCTCCTGCCAGGTTGGAATACTGGGTTGGGATTCCTTCCGGTGATTGTATTCAACTTTCTTGGTTTCGAGTTGGTCTCCGGGGCGGGGGAGGAGATGAAGAACCCAAGCCGCGATCTCCCCGTCGCCATCATTACATCCGGTGGTTTAATTGCCTTCTTTTACCTGCTCGCCACCCTTGGCATTCTGCTAGCCCTGCCTTTGGAGAAGCTCAGCCTTGTCGGCGGGTTGATTGATACTCTGGAAGCTGTGCTGGGTACATCAGGAACTGGCCAGCTGGCGGTCACGAGTCTGGGAGTCGCCTTCTTATACACTTTATTTGCCACCATGGTTACCTGGACGATGGGTACCGTTCGCATGATGGCTGAGGCATCCACCCGGCGCAGCTTGCCTAGGATTTTTAGCTGGCGGCACCCAGTCCATGGATCGCCTGTCGGTGCCTCACTGCTGACTGGGATCATCTCGACCTTTGTGTTGATTGTATATACTGGACTGGCAAACCGGCAAGATGGCCTCTTCTGGTCTTTATTCGCTTTTGCTTCAATTGCATTTCTTTTACCTTATCTGCTGCTTTTTCCCGCGTTCTTAAAGCTGCGCCATTCTGACCCGCATACCCCGCGGCCGTTCCGTTTCCCAGGCGGAAAAGTTCTGGGATGGATGGCAGCTGGCATCTGCACGCTGGTTATTCTGCTATCGATCGTTTTTTTTGTATGGGTGCCAGGGCTGCCAGTTGATTGGTCGTTCACCCTGCCAGTCGTAGTGGGTGTTGGGATCGCGCTGGCTGCTGGCGAAGTTTTCATTCGTAGACAAAAGATAGGCTGACTCTGTCTGGCTGCCTCTTTTGTCTCCTGGGTCCATCCAGTCCCGAGCGTTTCCGGTTTTATTTACCAGGGGATGAATGTGTTACTGCGTGGTAACATCCTTGCATGATAAGCTTGAGCTCGCATAGAATCCCCCGCATATGAAGGTTCTACTGGTCGGCATTTCTACCCGGGCGTTGGCACGATCGGCTGCTGCAGCGGGATATGAGATCATTTCTTTGGATTTTTTTGGCGATTGTGATCAACCCGCCGGGGCGGAAATATATTCGCTGGTACGCGATCTGGGTCAGCCACCCGAACTCTTTGCCTTGGCGCGCGCCGCGCGCGATTTTATTCCCCGTGTGGATCGTGTCGTGATCGAGGCTGGACTGGAGAACGAGTCTTCCCTGCTTGAGCTCTGCCCATCTAAAAAACGCTGGGGTAACTCTGCTGGAGCTGTTACCGGAGTGCGTGACCTGCACCGGGTAGGGGATGTACTATCGGGAACTGGTATGCATCTACCTGAAGTCATCCATCCGGGGCAGATACTTCCCGCAAGCGGGCATTTCCTGGTCAAAGACACCTCTCACAGCGGTGGGATGGGCGTTCGGGAATGGGATCGGCATACCCCTCCCCGGGGCCGGGAGATCCTGCAGCGCTTTGTTACCGGGGAGCTGGCCTCGGCTTGCTTTCTTGCAGATGGGCGGGATGTGCGCCTGCTGGGACTGACCCGCCAGTATGCAGGAGAACCTGATCTGGGGGCGCCTGCCTTTGCTTGGTCCGGAAACGTCGCGCCGTGGGGCGATCCTGTGATGGAGAGCGTGGTTTTGGAGACGATTACAACTCTGACCAAATCCTTTGGGCTGGTTGGCTTGAATGGGATCGACTTCATTGTACAGGGCAGCACCCCTTTCCTGCTGGAAGTTAACCCGCGACCGCCGTCTTCCTTCGAACTGTTTGAACGCTTGCTGGGTGTGAATGCTTTTCAGCTGCATGTTGAGGCCTGCCAGAAGCAGCTACCCGCCACTTTGCCAGCAATACCAACCGACCTGGCTTGGGGCAAGGGCATTCTCTACGCCCAGCGGGACCTACAGGTGGGAGACACCCGTTCTTGGGCCGGGCAGGATGTTTCCGATATCCCGCATCCTGGTGAGCAGATCCCGGCAGGAATGCCCATCTGTACAATTTTCGCAAAAGGGAACGATGCAGCCGGGTGCTGGGCGGAGGTGCTGACCAGAGCCAGCCACTGGTTTCCAGATGCCAGGTAACTGCTTTCAACGGGAATTGTATACGAAGAACCCCTCAAATGAAATCTAAGTTTTTGACCACAACATTCGTTCCTCTTTTTTCATATGTGGCGTGTTGGGTGAGGGTCTTCGGAGAGCATCCCCGCAGGGGAGTAGACCCCGTCCATCCGTTGACCGAAGGTCTCCTCTCCCCCCTCAATCTTCTCCTTGCAAAAGCTCCTTCATTCGGTTATCCTTACCTCCGGGAGTGGTTAAGTCCCGGAGGGCTTCCCGGTCTTCAACACCGGCGGCGGGTCGCGTAGCGGGCCGCGGTGGGTTCGACCCCCATCCATTCCCGCCTATGACCATTCCTTTTACAGGTGACCTATGACCATTCCTCCCGAAACTGAGATCCTGACTGCCATCGTCGCCCGCGTTTTCCGCGTCGACGAAGTGACCCTGGGCAACCCCAACCCCATCCCTGCCCCTGCTCCCGTGCCTCTCCGCCCCGGGACTACGGCTCGCACGCCCCGTGCCGGGCTCTGGGCCACCACGCAGGGCTATTTCCTGCGCTACCGGGGCGAACTGACCCTCGACTCGGTCACGGCCTATGATAAGCTGGCTGCCGACCTGCTGCCCTATGATATCACCCCGCTCTTCCGGATCGAGGAAGGGCGCCAGACCATCCTGTTGATCAATGGCACCGTCCACCCCAAACCGGGGCGCATCTGGGTCAACATCCTCCTGTTCGTCCTGACCCTCTTGAGCGTCCTGTTCGCCGGAGCCGTTTACAGCTATACCGGCCCGCTCCCCTCCGACAGCCTCGGCCAGATTCTCACCCTGGTCCAGAATCTGTGGGTTGGCTGGCCTTTCGCCGTCAGCCTTCTGGCCATCCTGCTGGCGCACGAGTTCGGGCATTACTTCGTCGGTAAAGCCCGCGGCGCAGCTGTCTCCCTGCCCTATTTCATCCCCCTCCCGATCAGCATCCTGGGAACGATGGGTGCTTTCATCCAGTTGAAACAGCTCCCCAAAAACAAGCGCGCCCTGTTCGACCTGGCCATTGCTGGTCCGCTGGCCGGGCTGGCCGTAGCGGTGCCGGTGCTCATTCTTGGGCTGGCGCTTTCCAAAGTGGGCACCACCCAGAACACATCCTATATCAAGACCGCCACCTCGGTGGACGTCTGCCCGAACAGCGCCAATATCGGCGATAGTTACACCTGCTCCAGCGACAACCTGCTGGAAGGTAACTCCCTGCTCTACCTGGGATTGAAATATCTGGTCAAAGGCCGGCTCCTGCCCTCGCCGCTGAGCTACGATATTCCGCCCGTGCTCTACTGGGTGCGCTACTTTTTCACTGGTTATCCCCTCCCAATCGGCGGGCAGGACGTGTTGATCCACCCGGTGGCCTGGGCGGGTTGGGCGGGCCTTCTGGTCACCTTCCTGAACCTGATCCCGGCCGGCCAGCTCGACGGCGGCCACGTGCTCTTCGCCCTGTTCGGCCGGCGTGTCAGCCGGGTCTTCCCATTCATCCTGGCGGTCATCGTCATACTCGGCTTTTTCTGGAGCGGCTGGTGGTTGTGGGCCTTCCTGCTATTCTTCCTGGTGGGACGCACCCACGCTGAACCGCTCGACCAGATCACCCAGCTCGACAGTAGCCGCAAGGCCTTGGCGCTGCTACTGCTGTTTATCTTCCTGCTCGTACTAACCCCTGTTCCGTATGTGACCTTTTAGATGACCCAGCGCCTGCCCCTTTCCCTGACCCTGATCCTGTTTACCGCGCTGCTATTTTCAGCCTGCACCCCGGGTACGTCCGCCCCCACCCTCACGCCCGGCCTGCCCACCCTTTCGCCGACGACGACCGGCTCCGCTCCCACCTTTACCCCCACGCAGATCCCGCCCATCGCTATTGACCCGACGACCTTACGCGGGGTCAATATCCGGATCTGGCACGCCTTCACCGAGGGTGCCTATCGCGTTCTGTCCGATGAAGTAGCCAGCTTCAACGCCTCCAACGAGTGGGGTATCGTGGTCACTGAGAGCGGTTACGGGGACTATCCGACCCTGTTCGATGCGGTTAACAGTTCCGCCGTCGATTTGAGTTTGAGCGGCGGCGCCCCCGACCTAGTAGCCGCCCTACCCGAGCAGACCCTGGCTTGGGACGCCTCCGGCTCGGTGGTGGATCTAACCCCGTATCTTAGCGACCCGGCCTGGGGCCTGGGTGTAGATGGGAGCGACGGGCTCTCCGACTTCCCGGCGGTCTTCACGGCGCAGGACAATGTGAATGGGAAGCAGTTGGGCCTTCCGGCCGAGCGTTCGGCCCGCTTCCTGTTCTATAACACATCCTGGGCACAGGAACTGGGCTTCGCCAACCCACCTACCACAGCCGCTGAGTTCCGTCGGCAGGCTTGCGCGGCTAACGCATCCTTCCGTACAGATACGAATCTCCAGAACGACGGTTACGGCGGTTGGATAGTGGACCCGCACTGGCAGACCATGTATTCCTGGCTGCTGGCATTCGACGGCAGCGTGGCCGACGGGAATGTTTACACCTTCAGCACCGACCCGAATCTGGCAGCCCTGCAGTTCGTGAAAGGCCTCTTTGACGACCATTGCGCCTGGCTCTCGACCGAGCCGACGCCCTTCGATTCGTTCGCCCGGCGTTCGGCGCTCTTCGTCAGCGGTGACCTGGCCGAGCTGCCCATGGCGGTCGAGTCCATGTCACGGCTGAAGAATGCCGACGATTGGACGCTGATCCCCTTCCCCGGCGTTTCCGGGCGCGTGCTGGTGACCTATGGCCCGAGTTACAGCGTGCTGAAATCCACCCCAGAGAAACAACTCGCGGCCTGGCTGTTTGCTCGCTGGCTGCTTTCGCCAGAGAATCAGGCTGGTTGGGTCAGCGCGACCGGGCTCTTGCCGTTGCGTTCTTCCCTGCCCGACCAGGCCGGCATGGCACCCCAATGGCAGGCAGCGGCCGCGGACCTGTCGGTGGCGCAAGGGGTGCCGCAGCTGGCTTCCTGGCGCAAGGTGCGCTATGTGCTGGAGGACGGCACCCGGATGATCTTCCAGACCAACCTCCCGTTGGCCCAGCTCCCCTCCATTTTAATCGAGATGGATGCCACGGCGCAGGAATTGAACAGCAAGTAGGCGGCATGGCTCAAAAACAAAAATTCTACGTGGTTTGGAAGGGGCGCAAGACCGGGGTCTACTCCAGCTGGGAGCAATGCGCCGCCCAAGTCGATGGGTTCACCGGGGCGCAGTACAAGTCCTTTACCAGCCGGGCGGCGGCCGAGCAGGCCCTCAAGGGTAAGTATGGCGTTCATGTGGGGAAACCTGTTTCCGGCGGGGACTGGCTGTTGGCCCCCGACCCGCCTGTGGCCGCCAGCCTCGCCGTCGACGCGGCCTGCTCCGGCAGTCCTGGTCCGCTGGAATACCGCGGCGTGGACCTGCGCACAGGGAAGGAGCTTTTCCGGGAGGGGCCCTACAAGAATGGCACCAACAACGTCGGCGAATTCCTGGCCATCGTCCATGCCCTGGTGCTGCTTGAAAAAAGGCGCAGCCCGATCCCCGTTTATTCGGATTCAGATACCGCCATTGCCTGGGTGAAAAAGAAGCATTGCAATACCGCTTTGGCCGCCGACGGAACCAATACGGCTTTATTCAAGCTGATCGACACCGCCGAGGATTGGCTAGCCGATCACAAGTCCGCCAACCCAGTTCTGAAATGGGACACACGTGCCTGGGGTGAGATTCCCGCTGATTTCAACCGGAAGTAAAAAGGGTAAAATACTGTAGTAACGATTTTGCGACATCCTCCTTCGCGAAGCATCCTCGAAGGGGGACGAAGGGAAGCACCCTCCGGGGTAAGTTGTTGCTACAGTTATAACAGTGAGGTAAATATGCCAATTTACGAGTATGTCTGCCAGAAATGCGAAAAAGTGTTCGAAACCATCCGCCCGATGAGCCATGCCGACGAGCCCATCCCCTGCGCCATTTGCGGGGCGAAGCACACTCGCCGCAAGATCTCGGTCTTCTTTGCCGAGAGCGGCGGCAAAGCCGTCTCCGGCATGAGCGAACCCACGTGCGGTTCGTGCGGCGGCGGGGATTGCGGCCACTGCGGGCATTGATTCCTAAACACGAAAGGCGCAAAGTCACAGGAAGGATTCTTTACGCTCTCTTAAAATGTTAAACCCTTAGTACCCTTTGTATAAAAACAACTTAAGGAGATGAATATGGAATACACACAATTGGGCCGCAGCGGGCTGAAAGTCTCCCGGCTGTGCCTGGGCACGATGAATTTCGGCCCGCAGACGGACGAGAAGGATTCGTTTGCCATTATGGACAAGGCCCTCGAACTGGGGCTCAACTTCTTCGACACCGCCAACGTCTACGGCTGGAAGACCGGCGAAGGCATCACCGAGCAGATCGTCGGGCGCTGGTTCGCCCAGGGCGGCGGACGGCGCGAGAAGGTGGTGCTCGCCACCAAGGTCTTCGGGCGGATGGGGGATTGGCCGAACAGCTCATGCCTATCGGCGCTGCACATCCGCCAAGCCTGCGAAGGCTCCCTCAAACGACTGCAAACCGACCATCTCGACCTATATCAGATGCACCACGTGGACCGCGACACACCTTGGGAGGAGATCTGGCAAGCATTGGAACTACTCGTTCAGCAGGGCAAGGTGATCTACGCCGGTTCATCCAACTTTGCCGGCTGGCATCTTGCCCGGGCGCAGGAAACTGCCAGGGCCCGCCATTTCATGGGATTGGTCAGCGAACAGAGCCTGTACAACCTGAAGGACCGCATGGTGGAGTTGGAAGTACTCCCGGCCTGCCAAGCTTACGGCCTGGGGGTCATCCCGTGGAGCCCGCTAGCGGGCGGCCTGCTGGGCGGCGTGCTGCAAAAGATAAAGGAAGGTCGCCGCGCTGAAAAGGACACCCAGAAAGAGATCGAGGCGAAGCGCCCGCAGCTGGAATCCTGGGAGGCATTCTGCCAGGAACTGGCTGAGAAACCCGCGGACGTAGCCCTCGCCTGGCTGCTGCATAACCCGGTCGTCACCGCCCCGATCATCGGACCTCGCACTATGGAGCAATTAACCGGTCCCATGCACGCCCTCGAGATCAAGCTGGACGACGCTGCCCTGAAAAAACTGGACGAGATCTGGCCTGGCCCCGGCGGCGAAGCCCCGGAAGCCTACGCTTGGTAACCTTTTGTAGGGGTGCAGCGACGCTGCACCCCTACTTCATAAAATGAGGGGCTAAATGTTCCCTGAATATTCCTACCCTCCCTATGGCTTTCTGCGCCTAGTACCCAACGTTTTCTTCGGCGGGCGGCGCTCCTTTCGCCACGACGGGCAACTATGCCTCAAGCAGTTGAAGCCGCCGCTGCATGTATATGGGGAGGAAAACATCCCACAAAATGGCCCCTGCCTCATCACCTTTAACCACTACTACCGCCCCGGCTTCAACGCCTGGTGGATGGCGCTGGCACTGGCAGCGAGCGTGCCGGGCGACATCCACTTCGTAATGACCGGCGAGCTCACCTACCCCGGCAAATGGTATGCCCCGCTGGGCCAAGCCGGGTCGCGCTGGCTGCTGCGGCGGTTTTCGAAGATCTATGGCTTCACCACAATGCCGCCCATGCCGCCGCGTGAAAAGGACGTGGCGCGCCGCGCCCGTTCGGTGCGGGAAACGCTCAGCTATGCCCGCGCTCACCCGCAGTGCATACTCGGGCTGGTGCCGGAGGGCGGCGACCAACCTGGCGGCCTGGTCAACTGGCCAGCTTCGGGGGCGGGGCGTTTTGTACTGCTGCTGGCCGGGCAGGGCTTCCCGGTCCTGCCGGTAGGGATGTTCGAGGAAAACGGGGAATTGTGCCTGCGCTTCGGGGCGGCATACCGGCTCCAGGTCCCTCCCAGGTTCGGCACCGATGAGAAAGATCGCGCCGCGGCAAAGATCGTCATGTCTGCCATCGCGGCCCAAGTCCCGCCGCGTCTGCGCGGGGAATTTAGGTAAAAAGCGGAGGGGCAACCTCAGTCGTTTTTTATCCCGCAATCAATAACTGAAGTTGTTACCACAAGTTTCAATCAGCAACTCCTGGCGATAACCTGCGTATATCTTTTCAGAACGACCAACGAGGACCCACAGTGACTGATGAATCGACCTGGATCATCCAGGCCCAGCAGGGCGATGAAGAAGCGTTTACGAATTTGGTCGAAACTTACCAGAAACCGGTCTATAACCTGTGTTACCGGATGCTCGGTGAGGCCGAGGCTGCTGAAGACGCGGCCCAGGAGACCTTCCTCAAGGTTTACCAGAACCTCGCCCGCTACGACCGTGAACGTTCCTTTGCCACCTGGCTGCTCTCCATTGCGGCCCACTATTGTATTGACAGACTCCGCCGCAGACGGTTTTCCTCGATCTCGATTGACGAGGATGAGGAAGGCCAAACCGACATCCCTGACCGCTCAGCCCCGGACCCGGAATCGGAGACCGCCAAACGGCAGGAACGCGAACGCCTATCAAACTGCCTGCAATCTCTTGACCCCACCGACCGGGCTGCTGTCATCCTGCGCTACTGGCAGGACTGTTCGGAAGTGGAGATCGCCCAGGCCCTCAAACTGACCGTCCCGGCAGTAAAAAGCCGTTTGCACCGGGCGCGGCGGGCACTTGCAGACCTGTGGGAAGATAAACCGGCGCATGTGCGCACAGAAAGGAAGCCTTATGGATCACCGGCCTTTTGAAGACTGGCTCCTGGACAATCAGCCCCTTAACCACAATCAGAAACGTCAGCTCAACACCCACCTGCAGACGTGCTCTTCCTGCACCGCGATTGCGGAGGTGAACCTGGCATTGAAGTCGGCCAAACTGGCCGCGCCGGCTGCAGGTTTTTCCAACCGGTTCCAGGTGAGACTGGCAGCCCGGAAACAGGAGTTGCGGCGCAGAAATTTCTGGGGCTTCAGCCTGCTGTCCGTGAGCGCCCTCGGGGTCCTGGGCTGGGTCTCCTGGCCGGTACTCAAGGGCCTGGTCCAGTCACCGGTCAACATGCTGGCCAGCTCGGTTTCTTCCCTGGTCTCCTTCTGGGCCTCCCTCCAGGCGATCTTCCGGGCCGGGATGGTCCTGTTCAAGGTAGCACCAGGCTTCGTCCCTACTTATATCTGGGCGGTGATCCTGTTCGCGGCTGGCGCCTGGAGCCTGGTGTGGGTTGTATCGTTGGTGAAATTGACAAAAGTTCCACAAGGAGTGAAATCATGAAACTTACCGTAAAAATTGCTTCTTTCGTTCTTCTGGTCCTGCTGGTCTTTGTACCGGTCCAAGCAGCGGCTGCCAAGGGTACCTCCTTCGATGGCCAGGTGATCTTTGGCCAATCCTACACCCTGAAGAGCGGGGATGCCCTGAACGGCGACCTGCTGGTCTTTGGTGGTTCCGCCACCCTCGAAGAGGGTTCCATGGTCAACGGGAATGTTGTCTTGTTCGGCGGCAGCCTGGTGGTCAACAGTGATGTGAGCGGCGATGTGGTTGTCATTGGAGGGATAGCAACCGTAGGAGCGTCCGCACACGTGCATGGCAACCTTACCACAGTCGGCACCACGCTGGACCGTGCCGAAGGTGCGCAGATCGATGGACAAATTACCAATACCGCCACCTCATGGGTTGGCGACGGCAGCAACAGCAGCAACCCGGTCACGCCGGCCTCTCCAGCCACCCCAGCCACGCCGAACATCCATATCAATTTCGATCCATTTGGCTCCATCTTAAACGCTTTCGGACAGGCACTGAGCCTGGCAGTGCTAGCCATGCTGGTGATGCTCTTCCTGGCCTCGCATGCCGATCGCGTGGCGCATGCTGTGATCGCCCAGCCGCTGACGGCTGGCGGCCTCGGCCTGCTGACGGTGGTCGTGGCTCCCATCGCCCTGGTCCTCTTGACCATCACGATCATCCTTATCCCGGTGGCGGCTGTCGCCGTAGTGGCTCTGTTCGTGGCAGCCATCTTCGGCTGGATTGCCATCGGCTATGAGATCGGGCAGCGCTTTACCACGGCCATCCATCAGAACTGGCATCCAGCTCTCTCGGCGGGGCTGGGGGTCTTCGCCCTGACCCTGGTGGCAAACGCCCTGACCAGCATCCCAGTATTGAACTGCGTCGGCTGGCTGGTGCCCTTCCTGCTGGGCCTGGCAGGGCTGGGCGCGGTGATCATGAGCCGCTTCGGGACGCAAACCGTCCTGGCGCCTGCTGCAACCGTCCCTGCGTCTGTCACGCCGGTAACTCCTGCGGCCACACCAGAAGCCCCTATCACACCCGCACCCGAACCCACCGCGACCGCTCCTCAGGGTAAGCCGCGGGCGAAAAAAGGATCATAACATTCCGCCCTTCTGGGCAACCATCAAAAGGTTCGATAACCGCTCCGGAAAACCGGAGCGGTTTCTTTAATAATTCAGGTATTTCCGAAAAAGTCCCCGATTCATGTTTCACGGGGGGCAATGATATAATTCTGATTGCCCCAATGTTTGGCAGAAAGCGAGGATCTTTATGGCCCCTGAAATCAAGCTCCCAGTCCACCCAAATCCGCCCCCGCTGGTGAATGTCTCCGGAACCCACCGTGAGATGGGCCGCCAGATCGGCGAAGCCTGCCGGAAACAAGTCCAGCATGGCGTGGAGAACGGACGCAACCTGGTGGCAGATGCCTACCAGCAGTTGGAGTTAACCTGGGCTGGTGCTCAGATCCAAGCCCGCAAGTACCTACCGTTTGCCCAGGAACGCTATCCACAATACGTGGACGAGATGCAGGGCATCGCCGAAGGCGCAGATGTCATCTTCGAGGACCTGGTGGTGATCAATGCCATGGAAGCGGTGACGATGGATGCCCTGCACCTGACACGCTGTACCAGCATGGCGGTCAATGACGAGCATACCGCCGACGGGCATGTGCTGCTGGCACACAACGAGGACTGGGTCCCAGAGGACGAGGATGATGTTTTCATCATCCTGGCCAAACCCAAGAATGGCCCGCCATTCCTGGCGATGACCTACGGCGGGCTGCTGCCCAATATCGGCTTCAACGCGTATGGCATTGCCCAGATGTGCGATTCTGTTTACCCGAACGATTCGCGCATTGGTACGCCGCGCACGGTAGTGTCACGCGCCGTCCTGGCGTCGAAAACACCGGACGAGGCACTCCGTCATATGCTTTCGGCGCAGCGCGCGGCCGGGTACAACCACCTGCTGGTGCACGAGAGCGGCGAGATGTATTCGGTGGAGGTCTCGGCGCGCCGTTTTAGCATCCTCTACGGAGAAGAAGGGTATATAGTCCACACCAACCATTATCTCTCCGAAAACATGCAGCAGGTGGAACGCGAACCGGAGGACCTGGTGGCCTCACGAGTACGCTATTTCCGCGCCCTGCGGCTGGTCAAACGGGAAGAACAGCACACGATCAAGACATTACAGACCATCCAACGCGACCACGTTAACTTCTCGAACTCCATTTGCAACCACTCGATTGACGCCAGTAACCCACTCGACCGCGAGAAGACGGTCAATGCCATGGTAATCGACCTGACGGCGCGCGAGATGCATATCGCCTGGGGCAACCCGTGCGAGAACCCGTATCACACCTACCACCTGGATGCGTGACAAACACTTGAAAAGATCGGATCATGAGAATTTAAGAAGGTGCAGCCTGCGGGCTGCACCTTCTTGCGTAAACATACAGATTCCCCGGATTGAAAACGAATCTCTGGATCACCCTTGCCATTGTCTCGCTGACCTACCGGGGCATCGCCCTGGGCGGTTTTCCACGGTTGAGCACCAACCGCACTACCGTGACCCTGATCGGAGTGGGCCTTCTGCTGGTCACGCGCAGATCGCCTTTGGCCAGATCGGTGGTTTCCTCGATCTGAATACCCTGATCCTACTATTCGGGATGATAATTATTAATGCCAACCTGCAACTGGCGGGCTTCTTTCGTTGGGCAGGGAGTTTCCTTTTCGCTGGACGCACAGCCCGCGCGGCCTGCTGGCGCTCGTCATCCTTATCACCAGCATTCTGAGCGCCCTGTTACTTAACGACACGATCTGCCTGATGCTGACGCCGCTCATCCTGGATATGATCCTGGCAGCAAAACGGAACCCAATCCCCTACCTGATCGCCCTGGCCCCGGCTGCCAATTTAATCGTTACGGAAGTGGCGAGGCGCCGCCAGGTCAAGCTCACCTTCTGGGAATATACCAAGGCCGGGCTCCCGATCACGCTTATATCCCTCCTTTTTGAAATACTCTGGCTGCACTTCTTCATTTGGAAATGATCCCAACCACTCCGGGAAAACCGGGGCGGTTTTCTGTTGCCTAATTCCCCGGGATTTTGTACAATACTAACAACAAAGGAGAACGCAATGCGCTTTGGCATCATGGCTATGCAACTGGAAGCCCTTGTCCCGCAAGGCGTACCAGCCGAGCAGGTGATGGCGAGCATCATGAGTTTCGACCACGCCGGGCTGGCAAAAAGCCTGTTCGACAAAGGTTTCAACCCGGTCGAACTGGGCGGCGACCTGGGGATGTTCCTGCCGAACGTCTACAACCCCGAATCGGTCGAGAGGCTGGCGGCCCTCAAGACGGATGGGCGCGGCTACACCCTGCACCTGCCGCTCTGGTCGGTGGAACCGTCCACACCGCTGGCACCAGTGCGGAAAGGCTCGGTGGAGGCGGTGGTGCAAACCATCAAGGCCGCCGAACCCGTCCAGCCGGAGGTGTGTGTCCTGCATGCCACAGGAGCGCTGGCAGCCGAGTTCTACAACATGAAGATCTCGGAGCTGGCTCGCAGCCTGATTCTGCGCCAGTTCCAGAGTGGGGCGCGTGAGAGCATCCGGGCCATCCTGGGCGAGACCGGTCTCCCCAGCCGGCGGCTGGCGATCGAAACCATCGAGTTCCCGCTCGACCTGACCCTCGAACTGGCTGAGGAGTTCGACCTGTCGGTCTGCCTCGACACGGGGCATGTACTGGCAGGCTTCCCGGGCTGGTATGATTTCTTCGAGGTGGTGGAAAAACTCCTGCCGCGCCTGGCAGAGGTGCATTTACACGACTGCAAGAAAATGCCACAGGGCTTACGCGGCTACGGCGAGGACCACAAACCGCTGGGTACCGGCGACCTCGACCTGGGCCGTTTCCTCGACCGGCTGGCCGCGGCAAACTTTACCGGTCCGCTGGTGTTTGAATTAAATGTAAATGAAGCACTGGAATCTTTGAAAGTTATCCAATCCATCCGACCCAATTACATGAAGGAGTAGACATGAAGAAAATTTCATTCCTGCGGATGCTCGTCATCAGCCTGCTAGGTTTTGCGCTGACCTTCTCGAGCAACATCCAAGACCCGCCCTTAATGACCTTCAAAACCCGCCAGCTGGCGCCCAACTTGCCGAATACCACCCTCGGCATTCTGGGCTTCATCGGCTTGCTGGTGGCTATGGCTGTCCAGCCGATCGTGGGTGTCTTCTCAGACCGGGCAAAGACGAAACTCGGACGCCGCCTGCCGTTCATTATCGGCGGGGCGTTCCTGATCGCCGCCTCCCTGTTCCTGCTGGTTGCTGCTCCAACCCTTTGGGTCTTACTTCTGGGCGTGATCTTAATCCAGTTCTCATCGAACATCCTGCAGGGACCCTGGCAGGCGCTCATCCCGGACCTGGTGCCTGAGTCTCAGCGAGGTATGGCCTCCAGCTTGAAAGGGGTGATGGACATCGTTGCCCTCGTGGTAGGCGGATTGGTTGCAGGGAAAATTCTTAGCGCTGGGATCGCAAAGTGGGGCAATAACGGCGTCTTCTTTGCCGCGGCCGTACCGACGGTTGTATTTTTCATCTTCGTCATCTTCACCGCCATCTGGGCACGTGAAAAGGGCGAACCAGATGCTGAGTCCGGCCCCGTGGCGACTAAGGCCATAAGCGAGGCTCTCAAAGGCGCGTTTTACATCAACTTCCGCGAGAACCCGATCTTCGGCTGGTGGTTCGCCAACCGGATCCTGTTCTGGGGCGCATTCATTGCCATCAACACGTTCCTCATCAACTACCTGATAGATGTGATCAAGATGACGCAATCTGACGCACAGTCGTTCTACGGCAACTTGAAGTTGATCCTGGGCGGTGCACTCATTGTGCTGGCACTGCTCTCCGGCTGGCTCTCAGATAAATTCGGGCGCAAGCCGCTCATGCTCGCATCCGGATTGGTCTCTTTTGCCGGAGCGCTCTTCCTGCTCTTCGTGAAGAGCCAAACACTCATCACTGTGGCCGGCGCGATCATTGGCATGGGCGTCGGTTCGTTCATCACAGTATCCTGGGCGCTCGCCACAGATATCGTCCCAGCGAAAGAAGCCGCCCGCTACCTGGGCATTGCCAACATCGCCACCTGCATCGGCTCGGGGGTAGCCCGCCTGCTGGGCGGGGTGCTGATCGACCCGATCAACAAGATGCTCGGCTCGAGCAGCCTGGGATACCTGTCTCTCTTTATCCTGGCCACCCTTTGTTTCCTGGCGAGTGCTATGGTGATCATCCCGCTGCCAAATAAGCGGTCAAAAGCAGGTTAAGCCTGCATGTTGGTATCAAAAAGAAAAAAAGCACTTCCTGGCGGAGGTGCTTTTTTAGTTTGGCATCCAAATCAGCTATCGTCAGTTATGGTTAAGTCAGAAAGAACATAGATCCCAATACTTTTAAAACAGCCAGATCGCGCGGATCGCCAAAAGGCAACTTTACGCCAGCTTTATTTAATGTTTATCCCCTAGCGGGAAAATTTAAAAGGTATTCCAGGCCCAGACTCGATGTTGATCCCATCATCTACATTCCTCTTTTAGGACTGCTGTTTATCATACTCAGCTTTCTTGCTGGCGTGCAGTTCGAGCAAGTCGTGCTGCATCTTTTCCAGGCGGGCGCCGCGCAGCGGGAACCAAAACAGGATCAGCGCACCGAGCAGCATGGCAATACCTGGGATCAAGCCGATGAAAACCTTAATCCCGAAGAGAGCGCTAGCGGGCTGGTTGAGGAAAGTTGCATTGTTATTGGCTTCCCGGGTTACAAAATGCGCCGCTTCCAGGATGAAGGGGGGGATGGCGATGGCCAGGGACTGGGCCGGCTTGGTAATGAGGGCGTTGATACCAAAAAAAGCCCCCTCCCGGCGCACGCCGGAGCGCAGCTCATCCTCGTCGGCCACTTCGGCGAAGAGGATGTTTGTGAGGGTCTGAGGACCGGAAAGCCCAAAACCGACCAGCAACAGGCAAACCGGTATGAGAGCATTGGGCACGAAGGCGATCGCGATCAGGCCAATTCCCGCAACCACCAGAAGCAGTTGCTGCGCCTGCACCAGGCCCACTTTTTTACGAATGACATTGGTGATGGGTACCCCGCCGATGAGCGGGATGAAGATGAACGCCAGCAGGACGATCGTGTTCATTTTGAGTACATAATCGGCCAGGTAGAAGACCGACCCGGTCACCAGCGAGGATACCAGGATGGACATGAAATTCTGGGCTGCCAGGATCAGGAAGCTTTTGCTGGTGAAAGTAAATTTGATCTGGTCGATGAGCTTGAGCGGCTTATCCAGTTGGGTGAACATGGGGCGCTCCTTGACCTTGAAAGTGGTGGCGATGATCAAGACCATGCCGGTCACGCCGACCACCACCATGGCGATCTGCAATGGGAAGAACGACGGCACCGCACCGGTTTTTGGGCGGAACAGGTCGGGGATGACAAAGCCCAGCAGGGTGCCTAGCAGGCCAAACAGCGAGGACGAGATCTGCAGGTGGTTGCGCTCGGTATCCGATTCGGTCACTTCCGGGAGCAGGGCCGAGTACACCAGGCCGATGATGGTGTAGCAGCCATCATACAGCACCATGCTGACCAGCATCCACATGAACAGGGTAAAATCGCCGGCGTGCTGGGGTGCCAGCCAGACCAGGATGAAGGATGCCGCCAGGAAGGGGGCGGTGTAACGCATGTAAGGGATGCGGCGGCCGTGCTTGGAACGGGTGTTGTCGGAGATATAGCCAAAGATGGGATCGTTGAGGGCGTTCCAGATGGCGTAGATGGCTGAGGCGATGGCGATCCAGCGCGCACTGAGGCCCAGGTAATCCTGGTAAAAGATAGGCAGCAGGGCGCCAAATACACCCGCAATGAGGCTGGTGCCGAGGGATGCGATCCCCCAGGTTAGCTTGTAACCCAACGAGAGCTTGATGGCGCGCGGGGCAGTTTCAGGCATGACTTCTCCTTTTCAAAAATTTCTCGTTATGCAGCGGGCATGAGTTCTTTCAAAGCCTGGTAGCCGATCACGTGCACACCGATCTTCTGGATGTGCTGGCGAAGGTCCTCGTTTATAAAATCCTGGTAATCAGCGACCCGGCAGCGCCAGTCGGGGGTGATGGCGCGCAGTTCAGGCGTATCCTTGGAGGGATGGATGATGAAATGGGTGAGGCCGGGCTGGAGGTCTGAGAAGGCCTGCTTGGTGCGTTCCAGGCGGTTCTTGTCGGTATCCAGGTTCATCCCGCCGAGCACGTCCAGCAGCGGCAGGCCAGAGCCTTCGAGCTGCTGGATCAGGCCGGCAGCCATCTTGGCGAATTCAGGCTCCAGGCCGGCGAGGATCCAGCCCGCCTCGTCCAGGCGGAAGATCATCGGCGGAAGGTGGAACTGCATGGCAAGCTGAACATAAATGCCCATGAATTTAGGATGTGCCACGGAGCCCATGTGCGTGTCCACGTGGGTGGGGACAATCCCGGCCTGGAAGGCGCGTTCCACCTGGGCAGTGAGTTCCACTGCCACGGCAGCCGGGTCGCCCTGCTCCTGAGCCGGTTCGGTAAGGTGATGAAAATACCCTTCTTCATCGATCATACCGGAGGCGGGGTCACGCGTGGAGATCGGCCCCCAGCGGTAGGTCTTCCACTCGCTGGTCAGGGTAAGATGGACACCGAGATCCGCAGCGGGGTGCTGGCGGACAAATTCGGCGGCATGCAGGAACCACGGGCATGGAACCATTACCGCGCCGGATGAAATAATGCCAACTTCGTTCAGGTCGGCAAAAGCCTCCACGCTAGCCTGGCACATACCGATATCATCGGTATGGATGATAGCCACGCGGTCATTATCTGCCAGGCCAAGTTTCTTAAGCACCGGGTTGGGAGTCATTGTCATGGGGAACCTCCAAAGGGGATGAAGTACTTAATTATAGAGTTGATTTCCATTATAGGCAACCACTCTACAAAAATGGACAGATTCCGGGGGAACCTGTCCATTTGGATCGAACCTTTATTTGCGCTGCGTTTTAAGCGGGCCTGCTCCCCTGCGTGGGCATGGCAACAATCTTAGTATGTCGCCAATGACTGATCGCCCATAACCCGAACAGCACTATCCCAAAGTAGGCCGCGTAGGCCAGCACCTGCATGAGCGAAGGGTCGGGGCTGTAGCCGAACAAAGCGCCTAGTGTCTGCCCAAGCACAGACTCAGCGCTAATCACATTTCCCACGTCCCAGACGTGAATGATGATGGCAGGCATCCAGCCCGCAATAACCAATTCCCCCACCGCGCGCGCCACCAGCCCGGCGGCAAACAGGAGCAGCATGAAACCCGTCACCTGGAAGAAACGGCGCAGGTCGAGGCGAACGGTGGTCGCAAAGAAGGACCAGCCGAGCAGTACGGCGGTGCCGAGGCCGAGCAACGCGCCGAGCATGGTCTGAACCGAGCTGGAAGAAAATGCCGCGGCGGTCAGGAACAGGGCCAGTTCCACGCCCTCGCGCAGGACAGAAACAAAGGCCAGACCGAACAGCGATCCCTTCCCGGCCCGGGAGGCGCGCTGGACGCCGGATTCGAGTTCGGTCTTCATATTGCGCGTCCGCTGGCTCATCCAGAAGATCATCCAGGTCAGAATCCCGGCTGCCAGCAGCATGGTCAGGCCTTCAAAGATGGCTTCTGCCGGATCCTTTAATTCCAGGCCGAGGCGGGTGAGCAGGATGGCAGTCAGCAAGCTGAGCAGGGCGGCGCTGCCTGCACCGGCCCAGATAGCAGAAGCCAGATCACGGCGCTGCATCTGGCGCAGCGCGCTGAGAACGATACCGATGATCAAGGCAGCTTCAAGGCCTTCGCGGAGGGAGAGGATAAAAGAGGGAAGCATGGAATGTCCTTAATAGGTTATATTTTAGATATTATATATCCTATTATACTCCAATCGGAGGCCCATCTTCCAGGGCGGTAATGGGTCCGGATAACGGGCTATTATTTAAATTGGATCGAATTTCGCATACAAAGGTCATTAAAATTATAGTGTTATAATTAATTAATATCTCTTTCAAGAGCATTTGTCGGTCCTCTGAGTTCAGAAATTAATCAATTTATCCGATCAATAAACCCTTCGGATGAACTTCTTATCCCCATGATGAAAAAAGGTAAAAATGATCCCTGTCAATGAACCTCGCTTAGGTTCACATGAGTCCGAATACGTAATGGAATGTTTGCAGACGGGATGGATTTCATCCGAGGGGCGTTTTATTGGCGCCTTTGAAAGAGCCTGGGCAGACTATTGTGGAATGAAATATGGAGTGGCAGTCAGTAATGGGACAACTGCGCTGCAATTGGCGGTGGAATGTCTGAATCTGCAACCCGGTGATGAAGTTATTCTGCCGACATTCACAATCATCTCTTGTGCGCAGGCCATTACCTACAATGGGGGCACGCCAGTTTTGGTGGATTGCGATCCGCGTACCTGGTGTATGGATGTTGGGCAGGTCGAGGCAAAGATCACTTCCCGTACCAGAGCCATTATGCCGGTCCACATCTATGGACATCCAGTAGACATGCAGCCTCTTCAGGACATCGCCCGCCGGCACAACCTGATCATTATTGAAGACGCGGCTGAAGCCCATGGAGCTGAGTATAAAGGAGCCCGCTGTGGCAGCCTGGGGGATCTGGGTTGTTTCAGCTTCTATGCCAATAAGATCGTCACCACCGGAGAGGGAGGCATGATCCTGACGAACAACGAGGCCCATGCCGATCGAGTCAGATCCCTGCGAAATTTGTGCTTCCAAAAGGAACGGCGTTTCTATCACACAGCCCTGGGGCATAATTTCCGCATGACCAACATCCAAGCGGCCCTGGGTCTGGCTCAGGTGGAAAATATTGAGACTGCAGTCCAGCAAAAACGTTGGATGGGACAAGAGTACACCAGACGTTTAAGCCAGGTTAAAGGCCTCCAACTACCGGTGGAAGAAGAATGGGCAAAAAATGTTTATTGGATGTATGGGATTGTATTGGAGACAAGTACCGGGATAACAGCCGTGGAATTTGCCAAGCGCCTTTCAGAGCGAGGGGTCATGACCAGACCGTTCTTCCTGGGGATGCACGAACAACCTGTTTTTCTTGAGCGCGGCCTGTTTGCGGGTGAAAAATACCCGATCGCCGAACGGCTGGCCAGGCAGGGACTGTATCTGCCCAGCGGGTTAACTCTGAGCATGGATCAATTGGTAGAAGTGTGTCGTATCGTCGGTGAGGAATTGGATGGCAGGTAATACGCCCGGAAATAAAGGGAATCTCCGGGCGGATTTGGAAACCTCCCCGTGAAAAATACGGCCAGCATGGACAATTTGCCTGGGAAAATTTCTGGTGTTACGGTAATCATGCCCACCCTGAACGAGGCAGGCAACATCGTCAGCCTGATCCAATCCACGGTGGACGCGCTCAAAAAAGCCGGGATCAATGAAATTGAAATTATTGTTGTGGATGACGATTCTGCTGATCGAACCTGGGAGTTGGCCGCACAAGTCGAATGTCCCCCTGCCCGCGTGGAAGTGATTCGCCGCATGGAAAAGCATGGCTTAACAGCATCTCTTTCCACAGGAATTAAAGCTGCCAGGCATAATGTAATAGTCTGGCTTGACTGTGATTTTTCGCATCCGCCGGAGCGAATCCCTCAGATGCTTTACATGTTGGACCAGGGCTTTGATGTGGCCGTCAATTCGCGCTATGTAGTGGGGGGCGGCGAGGACCGGACCGGGAAAGGGGGAGGGCTGCAAAGGTTTCTGAGCTCGTTGTCCAATTGGTTGGTGCGTTTCCTTTTGGATAACTCTTTTGCAGATTATACAAGCGGATTTGTGGCTGTGCGGAGAGAGGTATTGCAGGCGGTCCCCTTGCGTGGGGACTATGGTGAATATTTTGTGGATTTTATCTTTCGAACCCTGCGCAAAAAATACAGAGTCTGCGAGCTGCCCTATATGGCTGTGCCGCGCAGGAGCGGGGAGTCAAAGACCGGCGCAAATCTCTTACAATTCATGCGGCGAGGACGAAAGTACGTCGGTACGGTCGTACGCTTGCGCCTGGCACTTATCTTTGGAAGGCTGGAATAAATATGGATATTAATAATAAGGATGCTATTGAAATTATCACCGCCCATGACCAAATCCTCTGCTATGTGATCCGGGGAAAAACCCAACCTGAAAAGACAACTTTTATCACCCCACCCGAGGATAAACAGCAGGTTGGGTTCATCGTCTATCCCAAGGATGGCGTCATTGCACGGCACATCCACAGACCACTTGAACGCCATATTAAAGGGATGGCCGAGGTATTGGTGGTGCGCATCGGGCACTGTCAAATTGAAGTATATGATGAGCAGAAGAGTCTGGTTGCAGTGCGCGACTTGTTTCAAAATGATGTTATCGTGATGGTTGGGGGAGGACACGGCTTTCGAATTTTGGAGGATACCGTTTTGCTTGAAATCAAACAGGGGCCTTATCTTGGCGCAGCAGACAAAGAGCTTTTCTAAATTCCCCACTCCAGGGTTTGATCCAAAGTAATATTGCTCCAGGCCAATCCACGCCAATACCTGATTGTCTTCACCAAAATTCAGACGGACAAAATAAAACCTGGGCTACCCTTTCCCAAAAATATGAAGGGATAGCCCATCTGTCTACTGTCCGTTTTGTGCTTGCAAATTTAGGGACAGCGCTTCGCTAATCTTAGATTCTTCGGTTTCAATCCTGGGAATCCAAACCTTTTCCCCACCAAATAAGTGATCAGGGCGATAAATTCGAAAATGAGCGTGATCAAAGAAACCCAATTGAAAACCTGTTGCGCGACGGGCAGGTTCCATTGGGGCTGACGGCGATTAATAAAATCAAGGAATTTATCCCGTTCTGTAACAGGGATCCTTTCAAACAGAGTTGAATTATTTACTTCGGGAAATACATAGCCGGTCGGGTCAATAATATTAAAGTAGCCATTATCAACATCGTACACGGATCCCGCGTGGAGGGTTTCACGATAAACGGTTATTCCCTTGATAAATGTATTATACGGATCTCTCAAACTTGTTGCCCTGTCCTGGAAAACATCCCAGGGATCGGCGTCGGCAACGACATTTTCTACAAGAAAAGTCTCCCCTTCGTATTGGATTCTTTCATATGTATTCAAGATGGAGCGGACATCGAAATTTAGCACCAGGTTTTGCGTAGGAACATAGTGGAAGAACCACAAAGAGACCAGGGCAATTCCGTTAAGGGTGAGGAAGGCGGACCAAATCCTTTTATTTGACTTCCAGTTTTTTGTCCAGCGATCGAAAATGACCGCTCCAACTATTGACAGTGGGAAAAGGAATGCGCTTATATAGCGGCAATTTGCCCGGAATGACTTGATGATGGGCAAGTCCCGAATGAGTGGGAAAATGATCCCTTTTGCCAACGTAAATTCAATAACCAACCATACAGCCAGGATCAAACCTGCTTCAGCGATGATCCGATTTTTGTTAATTGGCGCCTTGATGTCAGGTTTGCGCAGTAAAAATGCGATCGCGCCTCCTCCCAAAAGCAACAGCAGGGCCGGTGACAAACTTGCGTCCAATTCCCAAAAACCATACGGGGTTCCAGTCCCTTTCACCAAGGCCGGGATGAAACTGGCAGGAGCTCCGAGCAGCCGGTAAATTGGGGCCATCGTCATTGTCCCAAGCAGTTGATGAATCATTCCTACCACCCCAGTCAGGAGGTTGGTCGTGTAATTATCCTGGGCTACTCTGGGGAAAAAACGCATCAAAGATAAAACAGCCGATAGCTTGGATCCACATAATAAAATAGTAAGTAATCCCCCCCACAGCACAATTACAAGCAATCTTTTGCCGTTCAGTAAAGAAGGTTTGATCAAATAGAGCATGGGCAAAATGAGGATGCCTGTTAAAGTAAAAAAGAAAATATTGTGAATGCCGGAATACAACAGAATGGCGCATATGAACGAGAGAAGCAACCCACCCAGCCAGCCTGGAAGTCTGGGATGTGTAACAATGACCATGACCACCGCAAATAAAGGAAAGGCTTGGAAAGTTGCATGGCCTACTACCATGTGGTTAAAATAAAAACCATTGGCAGTGAAGAACACAGCTCCTAAAATGCTGGCGGGAGATTGCAATCCTAACGATCGTTTTAGGAAATAATAGGTGGCGATAAAGCCGATGGTCAGATAAATGCAGATGGATGCAAGATTCGCCATCCATGGGTTGACCAACCAGGTAAGAAATTGGGGCAGAGAAAATTGAAGGTCTTCTGGAAAGGGGAAAACCGGCCTACCCCCGGCAAAGCTGGGTGTATACCATTGGATCGTCAGCCCGTTAATTTTCTGGTGGAGAAACGAATCGATCATGTAAGGCATAAACAGAGCATTGTCATGCCCTATCATGGGATAAGCACGGTTACAGTACCAGATAATGAATGCGCAGATGGCTAGAATATTGCCTGCACATAGGAGAACGATCAAAACAGATTTCTTATTGATCAGGAATCTTCTATGATATAAAGAATTCATTGTTTAATTCCAATTTTTCCTGCCGCAGGTTATGCTAGGTCAATCTCTTCGCCTTCCTGCTTCTTCCCCCATGGAATGCCGGAGCGGTGACCGTGACGAAGGTACACAGGCGTTCATCGGCCAGGCGGACGCGCAGGCGCTCGTCAATGGATTCGAGCATATCCACTGCCACGGTTAGTACGGTTGGCAGTTCGGCGTTGTAGCGGTAGTTGAAGAGCTGGTGCAGTTTTTCCTTGGCCCAGGGCGAGGTGGACTGTGCCCCCAAGTCGTCCAGGATCAACAATGGGGCAGTTCGGATCTCGTCAAAGCGGTGATCGTAGGAGACGTTGCTTGAAGGGCTGAAGGTGGCCCGCAGGTGGTCGAGCAGGTCGGGGACCATGATGAACAGCGGCGGGTTCCCCTTGTCGGCCAGAGTGTTAGCGATGGAAGCCGCCAAGTGGGTCTTACCACAGCCATAGGGACCTGTCAGCACCAGCCAACCGCGCGGCTTGGCTGCAAAAGCGATGGCTGCCTTGACGGCCTTTTCAAGCGAGCGGACCTCGTCCGGGGCGAGCCCTTCTGCACGGCGGTCTTCAAAAGTGGCAAAGGTACGGCTGGCATGCAGGTCGAGCGAAGATAGTTCGGGGTGGCCTTTATCGTCGGTGGGACGGCGAAAATCGGGGGCGGCAATGCGCACCGCGCTGACCAATTCCGGGTCGGCCAGGCGCGAGCGGATGCGCGCCTCGATCTCGTCCAGGTCGAGGTTGGTGGTCACCACCAGTGGAAGTTTGTTGATGTAGCGGTAGTTGACCACCTGGAACAATTTTTCCTGTGCCCAGGCGGTGGCGTTCTGGGTGCCGAAATCGTCCAGCACCAGCAGAGGGGCATTGCGGATCTCGTCGAAACGCTGTTCGAAGGTGGTGTCTTCGCTGTCATAGGAAAAGCGCAGGGTGTCGAGCAGGTCGGGGACGGTCAGGAAGAGCGTAGGCACACCCATACCAACAACGGAGTTGGCGATAGCAGCTGCGAGGTGCGTCTTGCCGCAGCCGTATCCACCCTGCAGGAGTAACCAGCCGTTCAGCGAGCCTGCATACTGCCTGGCCCGGTTGAAGGCCCATTCGAGCGAATTGGCCTGTGATTCCCCCACACCTTTGCGGCCGCGCGGATTGAAACTCTCAAAGGTCAGGCCCTGGAGTTCGTCCAAGTGGCTGAGAGAGAAGAGGCGCTCGCGCACAGTCTGTGCCACCTGGGCCTGGCGGCAGACGCATATATCCAGCTTGCCAAAGTCGGGGGAACCGGGCTCGGCATCGCGGCGCAGGTAACCCACTCCATGGCAGTGCGGGCAGTTCGGGTCGCCCAGCGAGGAGCCTGGGTTAGCGTTTGAGGAAGTCTTCGACTTTGCGTGCGACGTCGCTCCCGCGAGGTTCTTTAGTGTCGCGTCTATCCTGCTCTTTGGCATGTCCTTCTTCCTTCCAGCGGCGTAAAATCGCTTCCACGTATTTCCAGTTGCGCTTATTGCTCTTGACAGCGATCTCGAGTGCCTCCGCCACCCATTCCGGCGGGTAGGTCTGCTCGGAGTCTTTGAGGGCATCAGCCATCAGCGGCGTGAGCGGGCCGATGTTCTCTTCGTAGAGCTTGAAAATGTTCGGACGTTCCAGGGGCGGGTTGGACGAAGCGGCCCCGGCGGGAATCTTCAATTTGCCTTTGGCATACGCTTCGGCGGCGGCGCGCCCGCGCGGGGAGTTCAAAAAATAGAGTGCCGCCGCATCCTTGCGTGTCTCCCCTGTGGGGACGATGAGAAGCAGACTACCGCGCTGGACGGCTTTTTCCAACGCCAGGGACGGGTCCGGTACGCAGGCGGCAAAATCCTCCGCCCGCAGGAAGAGCAGGCAACCCTCCATGTGCTCGAAGCGCCACAGTGCATAGAGTGTGACCTTCAACTCGTCCGCGTCGGTGATCGCGCCAAGCAGTTGCCAGAAGAACGAGTCGGGGATCCTGGTGAAGGTTTCGGATTCGCTGAAGCCTTTGAATGTCATTTTGCTCCCGCAGCCGGTAGCGCTAGGCTTGATTCAAGTCAATACTTCGGGTGGCAGCATCCACGAATTTGGCCAAGTGGCTCATGAAAACCAGCTCCACGCTCCCTGTGGGACCGTTGCGGTGCTTGGAAACAATGATCTCGGCCACGTTCTGCTTGACGGTGTCCTTCTCATACTGGTCAGGCCGGTATATGAACATGACGATGTCAGCATCCTGCTCGATGGAGCCCGATTCCCGCAAGTCGGACAAGACCGGTTTCTTATCGGTGCGCTGCTCGACGGCGCGGCTCAATTGGGCGGCTGCCAATACCGGGACATTCAATTCACGGGCCAGCACCTTCAGGTTACGGGAGATGTACGAGACTTCTTGGACGCGGTTCTCGGTGCGCGTGTCGCTGCTCATCAACTGGATGTAATCCAGGATAATCAGGTCGAGGCCAAATTCCATATTCAAGCGGCGGCACTTGGTACGTAAGGCCAGCGGGGTAATGGCTGGGGTATCGTCGAGGTAAATGTGCGTGTCCGAAAGGACCTCGATGGCATGAGTGAATTTCGGCCATTCCTCCTCGGTCAATTTACCGGTGCGCAAGCGCTGGGAGTCGATCTCGGTCATCTGGGTGATCAGGCGCTGGGCGGTCTGTTCATTTGACATTTCCAACGAGAAGATGGCAACATGCTTCTTATGCAGTAAAGCGGCGTTCTTTGCCACCGAAAGCAGAAAACCGGTTTTGCCCTGGCCCGGGCGGCCGGCAATGATCAGCAAATCGGAAGGCTGCAAGCCCATCAGCTTGCGGTCAAGGTCAATGAAGCCAGTGGGGACTCCAAAAATGTCATCGGGCCGCTTGGCTAGGTCGCCGATGCGGTCATAGACCTCGCTCATCACCTGGCGAATAGGCTTCACATCGTGACGCAGCCGCCGCTCGCTAACATTGAAGATGGATTTCTCCGACTCCTCAATGATGTTCTCAACCGACTCATGCTCGTTGTAGGCAAGTGCGGCGATCTGGTTGGCGGCCGTCAACATGCGGCGGCGGATGGCCTCTGCCTCCACCATCCGTCCGTAGGCTTCGGCGTGCAGCGAAGTAGGCACTTGGTTTAGTAGAGCGGTCAGGTAGGCCGGGCCGCCGATCTCGGCCAGTTGTCCGGCGCTCTCGAGTTCCTCGGTGACGGTCAGGAAATCAAGCGGGATGCGTTTTTCGTGCAGGCGGGTGAATGCCTCCCAGATCCAGCGGTGCTTGACAATGTAGAAATCGTCCGCTTGGAGGAACTGGGCCAGGTCATAGTAGGCTTCGGGGTTAATGAGCACGGCTCCCACAACGGCTTCTTCGGCTTCACGGTTGTGGGGCATGACAGGATTGGACGGCAGGGAGGTCCCTTCAAAGCGCCCTTCGACAGGCTCAGGACGGTGTCCTTCGACGGGATTCGAGACAGGCTCTTCGGAAGGAGGCAGATCGGGCATGGATTTTTCCGTATGGACGGACCAGAGTTTTCCCCGCAAGGGGGGTGTCCGCCCTATGATTTTGGTTTTTCTTCGTCGCCTTTTTCTTTACCGAGTTTCTTCAGGAAATCCTCGAAAACATCTAGGCGTTTTTCTTCCTCGAGCGCAGCTTCCTTCCCCGGGGGTGTCATCCCAGCAGGTTCGGAGGGGGGCTCATCATCCTGCATGTTCCGGTCGGGGACGATGGCGGCTTCATCCATCACCACCTGGCTGGCCAGGATCGGGACGTGGGCTCGCAGGGCAATGGCAATGGCATCCGATGGGCGGCAGTCAATATTAATTTCCTTCCCGTCGGCTTCGGCAACAATGTTCCCAAAGTAGGTATCCTCTTTCAGGGCCACGACCTCGACCCGCAAGATCTTACCGTTCAGCAGTGTAAAGAGATTTTTTAGCAGGTCGTGGGTCATCGGGCGGCTGATCTCCACTTCTTGCAATGCTACCGTGATCGACTCAGCCTCAAACGGCCCAACCCAGATGGGCAGGTAACGTTCTACGTCAGTCTGGCGCAACACAACCACACGCTGCGAGGACATCAGGCTGACGCGCACGCTGTCAATGACCACTTCTACCATATCAGACATAAATGTCTCCGCTACCGTTGAAAGTAATGTGATTGTAGCACAGGGGCATGGGGGATGCAACTTTTAGCTGGAAAGTAACAAAGGCATTCTTATAGTCCGGCAAACATTTATTTTTACTGTGAAATCGTCCCCGTTCTTTCGAGAAGAAGCAAAGTCACGAAGGTTTTTTTATTGGTCACCTTGGTTTACTTCGGTTTCCTTTTGTTTCCTTCGCGTTCTTCCACCGCGGGTACGATGGGGCAGCTTCGCGATTTAATTTTTAAAACTTTGGGAGCTTACCGGCGACCACAAAACCGTGGACCAGGCCTTATGCCCCGAATTCAAAGGTCGGCATTCCCTGAATTTTCGTATGGATGCAGAATAATCCCCCGGAGAATGGATGCACGACCAGTTGTTCCGCACTCATTCCTTTGCGCGCCGAGGTGATGTAGAGATCGCTTAAGTCCGCTCCGCCAAAGACACAGGCAGTGACGTTCAACGCCGGGACGGGAATCGCTTCGAGCAGTTGACCCGTGGCCGGGTTCCAGCGGGTAATCTTTGCCCCGCCCCACATCGCTACCCACAACATCCCTTCGCTGTCAGAGGTCATTCCATCCGGCCAGCCCAATCCGACAGGGACTTTGACGGCCGAGCGCGGGTTGGCAAGGTCCCCGGTCGTCAGGTCATAGTCGTAGGCGGTTACCTGGCGGGTGGGGGTGTCGATATGGTAAAAAGTCTGGCTATCGGGACTCCAGGCCAGGCCGTTGGAGATGCGGGCGCCGGTCAGCAGAGTTTTCAGCGTGCCATCGGGGGCATAGGAATATAAAGTGCCGCCGGCATCTTTTTCGGCGTCATCCATAGTCCCAGCGAGGAAGCGCCCGGCCGGATCGCATTTGCCGTCGTTGAAGCGGTTGCCGGGCAGGTGTTTCTCCGGGTTGACAAGGCGGGTCAATCGCTGGGCAGGCAGGTTAAAGGTCGCAAAACCGCTGCGCAAAGCGATAACCACGTCTCCGCTCCGGCACGGAGCCACGCAACCCAGCGGTTCCCCCAAATCGAACCAAGAATCGGACCTGTTTTGAGGGTTGAAGATGTGCAAGTTTCCGGCATGAATGTCCACCCAGTACAGAAACCCGCGGGAAGCATCCCAGGCAGGACCTTCGCCGAGATCGAGGCATGCATCAAGCAGCAATTCAGGTTGCATAGTTTTAGCGGGTCACTTTTACCCGCACCACGAACTTGTCCACCCCGCCGAAGCGGTACTTGTATTCTTCTTCCCCGCGCATGAAATCTAACTCAACGCGTTTGTTCTCGTTGGCCCATTGCAGGAGATACACCAGCAGCACCCAGCCAGGAGATAGTTCCAGGAAGCTCCGGTCCAGACCAGAGTTATAGACCCAGATGCGGTTCAAGTAATCGAAATTGAGATAGCCGGCAGCTTTCTGCCCGTCAACTTCGAGAAAAACCAGTTGCAGCCAGCCGTTCTCAAAAGCAGCGCGGCACGAGAGGTGCATCTGCCGGCGCATAGCCTCAGTCAGGAACTTCGCCTTGTCCGGTTCCTGCGTCATCAGCGCCAGGAAAGCATCCACGTCAGCATCTAGAGAGGCCGCGTCTGACATACTCACCCACCGCACGTCGCGGCCGCTTTCTTCGGCGCGGCGCATTTTACGGCGCACCTCGTGGCGTTGTTTCTTGTCAATACCGGCGAGATAGGTCTCAAAATCACCTGTCAGCGGGATGGAGGGGGCGTGGTAGGTCTGCTCCTGTGTAAAGGCCCAGCCGTGTTTTTTGGCTTCGGCTTCCAGGGCCGGGAGTGTGGGCGAGGTTTCGAGCAGGTTGTGCCAGTCGAGCATCTTCCAGGGTTTTGAGCCCGCTTCGGGGGCAGGTACGCTCAACCCGGCAGGTCCTGAAAAACCGAGAAAATCGATCAAACCGGAGAGGAAAGCGGACAAATCCGCCGGGCGGACGATCAAATCAAGGTAATCCGAGATCTCGATACTGCCGAGCAGCAGGAGCGCGGGTGTGCCCTCTCGATTTTTGGCCGAAAAGAGCGGAGCCACCCCGATCAGCCGTTCCTCCTGGCGGGCAACGACAACCGCCAGTTCCGAGTTGGGCCACTCGCCGCCGCCGCGCGTGTCCCACCAGGTGCGCAGGTATTCGTGACGCAGGAAGGGCACATCGGTCACACTTTCAGACAGGAGCGCGTTCCATTCGACTGCCAGTGGTTCGAGGTCGGTGAAATTGCGATAGAGGGTAAATTCCATACCGCGATTTTACCAGTATAATGTGGGTGTGGCTGCCATATTTGATCTTAACCTATTCCCGATTTACCGTATCAAAGGCCAGGAATGGCCGCAATTGCCAGGCTTGCAGACAATGGTGCCGCCCCGGCGCACCGCTCGTGGTCGTGAGGACGACCGTCTGGTGATCTACCTGACCTTTTCGGGGAATGTTCCCCTGCCTACCAGCGAGTACAATCGAATCGCCACCCAAATGACCCAGCGGTTCTACCAGACCGCCGGTTCATTGACTTCCGCCATCCGCGCTGTCGCCGAGGCCGTCAACCAGGACCTAGTGGACCGCAACCTCGGCTCCACCGGCAAAGGCCAGTACATCGTTGGCCGGTTAATCCTGGGGGTCCTACGCGGCGCGCAATTCGTGTTTGCCCAGTGCGGGCCGACGCATGTTTTCCAGCTGAACGGAAAAGAGACGCGCCACATCCACGATGCACAAATCTCAGGGCGCGGCCTGGGCATCGGGCAGACCTCCCCGATCTACCTGGCACAACTCGACCTGAATCCCGGCGACCACCTGGTACTGTGCGCCGACCTGCCCACCAGCTGGGAACCTGCCCTGCTGGGGGAACACATTGTTTCTCCGGATAGCCTACGGCGAGAATTGCTCTCCATCAGCTCGGATGACTTGAACGCTATACTAATTCAGGTGCAACCCGGGAAGGGCAATTTAAACATCTTGAAAACGTTATCTGCGCCAGTTCACCCCGCAGCCACCCGCGAAGCATCACCCCCCGATGTTCAATCGGTTCCCACGCCTGCCGCGGAAGGAACCGAGCCACCTGCTCCCCCCCCTGCCACAACCATCCCCACCTCGCAAGTGGATAGCGGGAATCCAGCCAGCCGCTTTGCCCGCATCCTGTCTGGAACAACAACAGATGCCCCGGCTGGAGGGCTGCAGTCCGAGGCTCTCCCAGTGAACGCCGACACTTCCGTCCCTACCGGTAGGCCAAAGGTCCAGGACCCGCCAGTGCAGCAACCGGTCCGCCGCCCGGTTTCCGTTTCGACGACCAGCGTAGCGCGCCACCCCACGCAGAGCGGGCGATTCGTGTCCACCCGCACCCTTGGCGACCTGCCCGAGATCAAGCGGCCATTCGCCCAACGCCAAGACATCTTCCGTGGTTTGGCGAAAGTGCTCGAGGGAGTTCGGGTGGGCACGCAGAAGTTATCAGATGGTTTAAGAAGGTTCCTGCCGAACCTGTTGCCAAATCCAAAAGAGGGCGAAGCGCAGACCAGTGGTTCCGGCTTGGCAATTTTGGCCATCGCCGTTCCCCTGGTCATCGTCACGATATCGGTTTTGGTTTACTCGCGTTATGGGCGAACCCAACAGTACCAGGAAAATTACAACATGGCCCTGGGGTTGGCGGCACAAGCTAACGGCCAGACCGACCCGACCGAAGTGCGTCGCGCCTGGGATAGCACTCTTTATTACCTCGACCTGGCCGATAACTATCTGGTCACCCAGGACTCGCTTACCTTGCGCCAGGAGGCGCAGATGGCGCTCGACAACCTGGATAGCATCGTGCGCCTAGATTTCCGTCCGGCAATTGTGGGAGGCTTGAGCCACAGCGTACAGATAAACCGGATGGCTGCCACCAATACCGACTTGTACCTGCTCGACGCATCGCGTGGCAGTGTGATGCGTGCAACCCTGGGAAGCCAGGGATATGAGATCGATCCCAGCTTTGAATGCGGGCCCGGGGCGTACAGTACGACTAACGTCGGGAATCTGATCGATATTGCAGCCCTTGAAATGAGCAATGACTACAATGCCCGTGTGATGGGAATGGATGCCAGCGGGAACCTGCTTTACTGCGGGTTCAATATGCAACCGGAGGCTAAGGCTCTAATGCCACCACCGCTAGGCTGGCAAAGCATATCCGCCTTTACCCTGGATATGGATGGCAAATACTTGTACGTACTTGATCCAACGGCGAACGCAGTGTGGGTGTATGAAGGGTCTTACGGAAAATTCACAGATCCCCCCACAATGTTCTTCGGCCAGCAGGTTCCGCAGAACATGAACACCGCCATTGACCTGGCTGCCAACAATTCCGACCTGTACCTGCTCTTTACAGACGGGCATATCACCGCCTGCTCCGAGACTCATATCGAAGGCGTCCTGCAGCGCTGTACGGATCCAGCAACCTTCGTTGATAACCGCCCGGAGCGACAACCCGGCCCCAAGATCACGGATGCTATTTTCACCCAAATGTCCTTCGCCGCCGCGCCTGATCCGCTACTTTACTTGCTTGAACCACTCACACGGGCCGTCTACTACTTCAGCCCTCGTTCGGATTCGTTGGAATTGCGTGGCCAGTTCCGGGCTGGCGTGGAGCAAAGCAATACCCAGTTCGACGGCCCCGCCACGACCATGACCATCAGCCCAAACCGTTATATTTTCTTCAGCACAGGCTATCAAGTGTTCTACGCCACCAATATGCCATAGAAGGAAAAAATGTCAAATCCAACCGGCAGGTACAAATTGTCCCCCATGGAAGCGGTGCTCAAGATGTTCCGCCGCCCAACACCTTCCCCAACACCCGCCCGCATTGTTCCTCCCGACAACCTGATCGAACCAGCACGCATCGTGACCTCCCGCGTGCTGCTAGTAATCTACAACCCGGTCATGGATCCGGTCACAGGTGTCAAACTCTCCCAATTTATGAAATGGCAGTCCCCCGACGACCTAGCCAATGGCTACATCAAGGATATCCTGGAGACCAGCGGCGGGATGGCGCGCTACCAGATCGTCCAGCGTGTGGAACTCGACGAGTTTCCTGCAAAGGCCGACGGGTTTCGCTACGCGCCCCAATCCTATCTAGACGTGATGAACGGTGTTCAACAGCCGCATAAGCCCGACGGAGCCGACTACCTGTCCATCCTGACTGGATTGAACGTTTTGGCACGCGTTGCCATGCGGAATATTGACGAGGTGTGGCTGTTTGCCTTCCCGCATGCCGGGTTCTATGAATCAACCATGGGCGGGGCGGGCGCCTTTTGGTGTAATTCCCAGCCGTTGACCTGGACTGCTGGCACCACCCGCCGGTTCATCGTGATGGGATTCTCCAACGAACGGGGCATCGGTGAAATGCTCGAATCATTCGGGCACCGAACCGAAAGCCTCATCTCCAAAACTTTCAATTGCCAAGACTTCGTGGTATGGGCTTACACACCGAGCCGGGCGCCTGCCAACGTTGGCCCCAACCTCAACCTGTTCCAGCAGTTCATCAGTTTCGACCAGATCGCCCCGGGCAAGGCCGGTGTCGGATCAATCCATTATTCTCCCAACAGCGATCATGATTACGATTGGAACAACCCGCGCATCGTCCCGAGTAACTGCTATGATTGGTTTAATTTCCCTAATTTTCAAAACGACATTCGCCAGGTTGGCCCCAACGAATGGGGCAACGGCGAGATCCATGCCCACCACGTCTGGTGGCTGAAGCACCTGCCAAAAGTAGCCGGACGGACAGGCGGGGTGGCCAATAACTGGTGGCAGTACACGATGGACCCCAACCTTATCAGCGTGTAAGAACCATAACAAATATTCTGAAACCCCATCCCCCTTATCCTGCGGATGCGCTACGCAGTCCCCAAAGAAGGGGGAAGATTGAAAAAAGATGATTTTATGAGCCTCACTCATAAAATCATCTTTTTTTCGCATACTCCTCGCCAAAAGAGTGGGCCATACCCTGCTGGTACGAGATACATCGCGAGGATTGAGGGTGGGGTTGATAGCCTCGCGAAATCACTTGTCCCCCGGCAAGACCAACGGCACATCCACGAACGGATGCGAGATCACCTGCACGTGCAGGTGGTAGGCACTTGAGATCAACTCAGGCGTGAGCACCTGCCGCGGGGTACCCACGGCTTTGATCTCCCCATCCACAAGCAGGGCCACACGGCTGGCATACCGGGCAGCCAGATTAAGGTCGTGCATGGCAACCAGCACAGCCAGGTTGTCCTGCGCGGCCAGGGCGCCTACAGTTTCCATAAAACCAACTTGATAATGCAGATCCAGGTTGGAAGTCGGCTCGTCCAGCAGGAGGATCGGCGTGGACTGAGCCAGGGCGCGCGCCAGCAAGACGCGCTGCTGCTCGCCACCTGAAAGTTCCCCTACACGCCGCTCGGCGAGGTCGAGCGCATCCACTTTTTGCAGGGCTAGGCGGGCGATAGCCTCGTCCCTGGCAGAGACTTGGCCGAGGAAGTTGAGATGGGGTGTGCGGCCCATCAAGACCGTCTCCCAGACGGTGAAGGCAGGTGGCAGGGAGACCGCCTGCGGTACAACCGCCAGGCAGCGGGCGCGCTGCATGGACGAGAGGGAGAGCAGGTTCAGTGAATAACGACTGAAGTCGTTACTACGATTAGCACTTAAGTCGTTAGTAAGGATATGGCCGGAATCCACCGGGATCACACCGCTGACCGCCCGCACCAGAGTGGACTTCCCCGCTCCGTTGGGGCCGATCAAAGCCAGCACTTCGCCGGAATAAAGTTCCAGCGAAATATTGTGCAGCACGCGGCGGGAGCCGTAAGAAACTGACAAATTCTCAATTCGCAACATGTTCCTGTTCTCTTCTCTTACCAAAACCCCTGATTCTTGGCCCGGCGCAGCACCCAAAGGAAGAACGGGGCGCCCACTAGGGCGGTCACGATTCCCACTGGCAGTTCCTGCGGAGCCATCACGGAGCGGGCGATGATATCAGCCAGCATCAGCGAACTGGCCCCACCGATCAGCGAGAGCGGCAGCAGGCGCCGATAGTCCGCGCCGAACCACAGCCGCATCACATGAGGGACGATCAGCCCGATGAAGCCAATGATCCCTGAAAAAGAGACCGCCGCGGCGGTGGCCAGTGAAGCGGCCAGCAGGATCAGGGTGCGGGTGCGGGTGACCGGCAGCCCCATCTGCTGGGCCTGGTCATCGCCAAATTGGAGCAGGTTGAGGGCATTCCCACTCAGCAGGAGCACTCCCAGCCCGATCGCCAAGAACGGCAGGATCGCCAGCACCGGTTCCCAGCCAGCCTGAGAGGAACCACCACTCAACCAGGCGATGGCCCGGTGCAGTTCGCCGGTGGAGCGCAGCATCAGATAGGTCGTCAGGGCAGTGGCAAAGGAACCGAAGGCCACCCCCGCAAGAATCAGGTTCGTGGTCGGGATTGTCTTGCCAACGCGCGCCAGTGTATATACCAGGAACACGGTCAGCAAGGCACCGAGGAAGGCCGCCACCGGTACGGCCAGCAGGCCCCAGAAGGAGTACGACCATTTAATGCTCATCGCCAGCACCGCCCCGAGACCCGCGCCAGAGGCCACGCCAATCAGGTACGGGTCCGCCAGCGGGTTCCGGAACAAACCCTGGTAGGCCGCCCCAGAGCCACCCAACGCCGCGCCAGTCAGCAGTATCAGCGCCGTGCGCGGCAGACGAATGTCCGTCAGGATAAAGGCAAAGGTTTTGAGCGGCTCGGTGAACGGCTCCCGGTTCAGCCAGCCAAGCAGGATGCGACCCAGGTCAGTCAGCGGGATGAATACCGAACCGATGGCGATGGAGAGCACCACCGTCACACACAGGAAGGACAGAGTGTAGAAATAAGGGCGAATTCTCATGATTTCACAGTAGGACCACGATATGCCTTTTGGGCACGATGAGTCATGCCCCTACAAGTGTTATTTGAACACACCCGGATGGAGCAGTTTCGCTAGTGCTTCCAGCCCGTCCACCAGACGCGGGCCGGGGCGGCTGACCAGGTTGTCGTCGAACGGGAACATCTGCCCGCTTTGAACAGCGGCCAGCGTACCCCAGCCGGGACGGGCGGCTACTTTCTGGGATGTTTCTCCATAAGCTGAATCTCCCAGGATGATGATGGCAGGATTGGCAACCACCAGTTGTTCAAGGCTGATCTGTGCCCATTGACCCTGCAGGGATGCGCCGACATTGATACCGCCCGCACGCGATATCAGCAAGTCAACAAAAGAGCCGGGACCGGCGGTGTAAGGCTTGGTTGGGTCGGTGGCGTCCAGCTCGTAATAGACGGTGGGGCCGTAGGAAAGTGGCGCGATCGCCGCATCCACCGCAGCTACGCGCAGCTTGAGCGAGGACACCAGCGCAGCAGACTCGGTTTCGTGGCCGGTCAGCCCGGCGACCGTATCAAGATTCGCATACATTTCTTCCAGCGTAGAAGGGTTGGGGAGGTAGTAAACCGTCAGCCCCAACTGCTCGAGCGAGGCTACCAGTTCGGGTGTGTTGACGCCGCCCGCCAAGACCAGGTCCGGATGGAGGGCCACGATGGCCTCCAGGTTGTAACCGCTGTAGCCGCCGACGGTGGGCAGGCTCAATGCCTCGGACGGGTAATCGGAGGTCTCATCGCGGCCGACCACTTGCCTCCCAGCGTCGATGGAAAACAGGATCTCGGTGTTGGAGGGTGCCAGTGAGACCACGCGCTGTGCCGGGCTGGCCAGTGTGACCGAGCGGTTCAGTCCGTCGGTGAGGCTGATGGAAGGATTCACGCTGGCAGAAGGGACTGCAGTGGCGGGCAGCTGTGTCGCAACAGGGCTAGGCGTGGCGGTCAGAGCCGGGCCGCAGCCAGCCAGCAGGAGCCCGACCAAAAGCGCAAAAAGCAATTTGCGGAACATACAATACTCCTTTAACTGTATGTGTAATAACGACTGAAGTCGTTCCTACATCATTACCAAGCCAAACAAAATCCCCTGTGTAATGACAGGGGAGGGGGAAAAGGCGATCCGATAAGCCGTTCCCACCTCCTTTCCACGAGAGAGTGTAGAACCAGACAGGGCGGGCGGCCTGACTTGTTAGCGTACCTGCTAACTTACAGTTGCGGGACAGTGCCGGACTTGCACCGGCTTCGCCATTGTGCCTTGGAGGCACCCTGACCTATATTCGATTGTGGGAGTATTGTATACGCGGGCGGGATTTTCGTCAATGAATTTTCTTAAAGCCCCCTTACCCTTCGGGTGCGATGCCCAGTCCCCATGGAAGGGGGAAGATTGAAAACGCACAATATGAGAAAGACACGGTTTTTTCAATGAAAAGCCTGACCGGTTCTTGCACAACCGGTATATAATTTTATAAATGGCCGATATTGAGAGTCCCAATCAGCAAAGCTCGAACAAATTCATCAACTTCACCGCCCGGATGCCGCTGTTCTGGCTGAGCTTGGCTTTTGTGGTGGGCATCTTTTTTGCCAGCCGGTGGAAACTGCCTGTGCTTGCCTGGGCCATCCCGGCGGGAGTGCTCCTGGTCGTCTTCATCCTGCTGTGCATCCTTCCAGCCCGGCTCCATTTTTCGGTCAAACCCCTGCTCCTCTTACTCCCCATATTCCTGGCCACATTTGGCCTCGGCGCAGCCCGGTACCAGGCTTCCATTCCACGTGTGGACTCATATTACATTTCCTGGTACAACGACCGGGATTACGAGGTAATGGTCACCGGTACGTTGACCGACCCGCCCGATGTCCGTGATACTTACACCAATCTGCGGATCACTCTCACTAGCATAGATACAGGCGATCATAGCCTGCCTACCCACGGCCTGATACTAGCCCGCGTCCCTCCCGGCGGCGACTGGCACTACGGTGACGTAGTACGCTTGCGCGGCCATCTGCAAACCCCGCCCGGGAACGAAGATTTCTCCTACCAGGATTACCTGGCGCACCAGGGCATCTTCGCCATCATGCCGGACGCCCTTGCCACGCGCCTGCCCTTCATCGGCGGGAACCCGCTCCTGCGGCTGGTGTATGCCTTCAAGGAAAAGGCGATTACCCACCTCTACCAGATCTTCCCGGACCCTGAAGCTTCGCTCCTGTCGGGTATCCTACTCGGGGACGATAACGGCCTGCCCGCCGCCCTCCAGCAGGCCTACAAGAACACCGGCACCGCCCATATCATCGCCATCTCCGGCTTTAACATCGCCATCATCGCCAGCCTGTTCGTGACCCTCTTCAGCCGCCTGCTCGGAAGACGCAAGGGTGCCATCGCCGCCGTGCTTGGCATCATCGTCTACACCGTGCTGGTGGGAGCCACCGCTTCAGTCGTGCGCGCTGCCATCATGGGAGGACTGGCGATCCTTGCCCGACAAATGGGCCGCCGCCAGAACGGCCTGAACACCCTAGCCACCACCGCTGGGGTCATGGCCGTTTTCAACCCGCAAACCCTCTGGGACGTCAGCTTCCAGCTCTCTTTCGGCGCCACCCTTGGCCTGGTGCTCTACGCCGGGCCTCTCCAGGACTGGTTCACTGCCTTGCTGGCCCGCTGCCTGCCGCTCGAGACCGCCAAAAAGATCTCCGCTCCGGTCAGCACTATCATGCTCTTCACCCTGGCTGCCCAACTAACCACCCTGCCGATCATGGCCTGGCAGTTCGGACGCATATCGCTGGTCTCGCTGCTCGCCAACCCCTTCGTCCTGCCGGTCCAGCCAGCGGTGATGGTGCTATCGGGGGTGGCCCTTCTGATCAGCTTCATCTACCTGCCGCTCGGAAAGGTAGCTGCCTGGCTGGCGTGGCCATTCGTCGCCTATACCGACCGGGCGGTGGAATTCTTCAACCGCGTCCCGCACGGCGTGCTCATACTGGGGGAATTCTCCTTCCTGTTCGTCGCCCTCTACTATCTCATCCTGTTCTCCTTTACCTTCGCCCGACCGCACGTGCGGCAGGCCCTGCATCCCGTCCTGGCTCCCTCCGTGATCATCGCCATCCTGGGTGTTTCAGTCTTCCTGCTTTGGTCGTCTGCCTTCCACGCACCGGATGGACGCCTGAGCCTGACGTTCCTCGATGTGGGTTCCGCCAACGCCATCCTGATCCAGACCCCCTCCGGGCGCGCCATTCTGGTTGACGGCGGGCCCAGCCTGTCGCAACTCTCCGGCGCCCTCGGGCCGCTTCTGCCCGTTTTTGACCGGCGGCTGGATTGGCTGGTGGTCGCCTCGCCCCAGGAGCTGGAAGTAGCGGCTCTGCCAACCCTGCTCGAGCGCATTCCGGTGGAAAACGTGCTGTGGGCGGGGAACACCGACGCCTCGTATTCCGCCGGGGAGCTGTTGCGCCGGCTGGCCGATAACGCGACGCCCCTTACGCCAGCCTATCCCGGCGCAGTGCTGGACCTGGGCGACGGGGCCATGCTGGAGGTGCGCAGCCTCTCGCCGCGTGGGGCGGTCCTGCTGGTGGAATGGCAGGGCTTCAGCGCCCTGCTGCCGTTCGGCATGAATTACGACACGCTCAAGGAATTGAAGGATGGGAAGGTCATCGGCCCGGTGACAGTGCTCCTGCTGGCTGATTCGGGCTACGCCCCGCTCAACCCGCCCGATTGGATAAGCACCTTGAGTCCGGAGGTGGCCCTGCTGAGCGTGGCCGCCGGGAACGCAGACGGCCTGCCCGATCCGGCTGTAATCGACAGTCTGGCAGGCATCACCCTGCTGCGCACCGACCGCAACGGCTGGATCACGATCTCCACCGATGGGGTCGGGCTGTGGGTGGAGGTGGAGAAGAAATAGCCCTTGTTCCGGAAAAATATGACGTAAAGAAACCCAGCGAATTTTAGAGGAACGGATATGCCAGTGCCAAAAACAAACCTAACCGATCAGAATCTGATCGCTCCTTGCGGGATCAATTGTCGCCTTTGCCGGGCCTATGCAAGGGATAAGAAGGCCTGTCCTGGTTGTCGGGGTGACGATTCTTTTAAGTCGAAATCCTGCATCAATTGCCGGATCAAAAACTGTGAAAAAATGGGGAAAGGGGAAATGGAGTATTGCTTCGCCTGCAATGAGTTCCCGTGTGCACGCCTGTCCCATCTGGATCAGCGCTATCGAACCAAATATGGGACAAGCCCAATTGACAATTTGATCAGCGTCGAGAAATTCGGAATCCATAATTTCGTGGAAACCGAAAATTTAAAATGGACCTGTCCTGAGTGCGGTGGGATAATCTGTATGCATAAACCACATTGTCTTTCCTGTGGATTTGTGTGGCTGCGGGTGGAGGGGGAGAAGAAATAGCGCTTGTTTCGGAAAGGGATTTGCCGTATAGTACTATCAGGTTGAGGTTGTTAAAAAGACAGTCCATAAACCGTTAGGCGGCTAAATGGCGGCTGGGCACCTATTTGGGCGCACGCCCATTCACTCTGAGCACAGGCGCTAGTAGGCTTTCAAAGAACATCGTTCCAGAACATCATCACAATGAAAATTTGTAAAACGTGTGAGTTGATTGCCAACCGCAATACAGGCACCGCCCCCCTCTGGGACTGTATCCATCGGACTCAGCTTTGGGATGTGGTTCACAGCTATAATACAGCCTTGCCCGGCTGGCTCGTCTTAGTGGTCAGACGGCATATAGAATCCTTGGATGAATTGACTGATCCAGAAGCAGTTGAATTAGGGCAATTGATTCGCAGAGTCACATTCGCCTTGAAAGAAGTCACTGGCTGTATGAAAACGTATGTGATCCAATTTGCTGAGGCCGCGGAACATCCGCACGTGCATTTTCACATCATTCCGCGTATGGCGAATCAGCCAGATAACCGTCACAGCTCTCAAATCTTCGGGTATTTGGGTGTTCCCGAGGAAGAACGGGTGAGCCAGGAAGTTATGAACGCAATTGCTGTGAAAGTGCGAGATATACTCCTTACCACATAAGCTGTAGAGTAAAAAGTGCGCCCAACACCGGCTCAAGCGGATCCCGAAAGAACCGGGACAGTTAGCAGATGTGGCCCTAAAATGTAATGGAATCCCGCCAGTCACGGCCAGTCCAACCATTTAGAGAACCAAAGGAGTGCCCATGTTCACATTTACGATCTGGTCTTTACGCTTGTTTGGCCTATCCGGTATTCTCGGTTCGATCCTTTTCATCTTTGGGGACCTTTTCTACAACCACGTCCCCGGTTCAAAAGATAATTCCACTCTAAAAATGAGCAAGCTGCCGGAATCGCGACTGCTCAATGCAGGGACCCTGGGTCTGGTTGGTTGCTGGTTCTATACCCTGGCTGCCTTGCATCTGTACATCGCTTTTCGGCCGGCCGGGGAGGTGTTCGCCTCCATATTCTTCTTTGCCATTGCTGCCGTGATGGTCTGCTATGGCATATCCCATACTGGCTACTTTGCCATCGCCGCTGGGGCCCAGGTAGCCGCCCGCCTTGGATCCGATGTGGAAGCGGGTGGAAAATTGGGGAATGCCTTCTTCCAAAGGTTGACATTCATCACCTATATCCCGGTGGCAGTCTCCAGTGTGATGATGCTCTATGCGATCATCACCGGGCACTCCATGTATCCAAGATGGATGGTGATATTCCTACCGGTGGTGCTCTATCTGCTTAAAACACCTATCACCCGGATATTGAAGGGGCGCCTGAAAGAGGTCGTCAATGACTCGTACGACAATCTGATTTTATTTGTTTTCTATTTTCTTTCCACGCTTTTGTTGTGGAATGGATTGGTTCCCTGAAGTTGCCTAGGGAACAGTTTTGTATGATTGCACAATTCATGCAATAAAAGGCGCGCCGCTGGTCGAACGCCTGGGCCAGAACCGTAGATCGGAAAAGTTGTCTGTGGAAGCCGCCGGATTGCCAGTAATTGTGCGATAATCGAGGAAGAGGCTTACCAATAGCCGGAAGGGGACGAAGCAACAACCATTAAGTCCGTCCCTTGGGTGGCGTGAAAACCATAAAAATCGTGCCGTCCACTTGAAAGACCACGGTGCACGCCTGTTACCGCGCAGGAGAACAAAGAAAACCATTAAAACCACAACCAGCCTGCTGGTCTTATTCATCAGCCTGGCCTGATAGAATGGTAAGTGACGGGCGCTTGTTTTTTGGTCGGCTGCCCAAAAATATCATGGAGAATGAAATGAGATCAAGAAAAGAGATCCAAAGAGAATTTAAGGAACGGGTGAAACCGGCTGGAGTCTTCCAGGTGAAGAACATAGTCAACGGCAAGGTCCTGCTCGGCAGCAGCCTGAACCTGGAAGGGCCGTTGAACAGCCACGAGTTCATGCTCAAGATCGGATCGCATACCAATAAAGCCCTGCAGACAGACTGGAATGAATTTGGCCCCGATAAATTTGTCTTCGAGATCCTGGAAGTCGTTAAGGTCAAAGACGATCCGAACTATAACCTGAACGACGAATTGACCTTGCTGGAGCAAATCTGGTTGGAGAAACTTCAACCTTTTGGAGAACGCGGCTACAATCTCAACGCAAATATCCGTCAGGCTTAATATAGTCAAATTTATCTTTTTTTGAACCTGGATGCCAGCAATTTTGCGCATGAACGCCGATTCGGACATGGAAAAGATTCGTCTTTCCTATAAACCCGGCTTTGATCAAGCGACAATTCAATTGGCGGTCGCTTTTGCAGGCAGCCTGGCTATTTACATCCTGGCCTTCACCCTGCCCGCCAACCTGCTGAAGCTTTATGAGCGCGTTTTCCTGGATGGGCACCTGTTGCATGACGCCGGCAACCTGGCTTATCTGCGGATGGTCCTTGCATTCATTGGCCTGGCTCTGTTCTACATTGTGGGCATGCGTGCCGCCTCCCGAACAAAAAGCAAATCAGCCTGGATCATCGTCATCTGCGGCACGTTGGCCTTTATCCTTGTGCTCTTGTTCATGGCCCCCTTTGACGCCCTGGATATTTACGATAATATTTTCCACGGCCGGATCACGGGGGTATATGGGGGCAACCCTTTTAGGCAGGTGATCGCGGATTTCCCCCGGGACCCCTTCTTCGTTTACACGCCGTGGAAATCCTCGCCCTCGGCTTATGGACCACTTTGGGAGATCCTTGCCGGGCTAACTGCCCGCCTGACCGGGGACGATATCCGCGTGAATGTGCTGGCATTCAAGGTATTGCCGGGTATTTTTCATCTTGCCGGAGTGGGGGTCCTCGTGGCATTCCTGCGCCGGAAAGCACCGGAACTGGCTTTACCCGCTGCGTTGCTCTTGGGCTGGAACCCTGTTGTGCTCTATGAAACCTGGGGAAATGGCCATAACGATTTCGTCATGGCTTTCTGGGTTTTATTGGCAGCCGTTCTGATCAGCCAAAAGCATTATACCTGGGCGACCCTGTCCCTGGTAGCAGGTACGCTGGTGAAATTCATCCCATTCTTGTTGATCCCTGCTGCGCTGCTGGTGGGCTATCACGGGATGGAAACACGCCGCCTCCGCCTAGCGTTCCTTGCCAGGACAGCGCTGGCAGCTTTATTGATCGTCGTCGCGGCTTATTTCCCTTTCTGGAACGGTTTCGCCTCTCTCAACATCAGCCGGCGGATGGAATTGTTCACAACCTCCATCCCCTCGGTGATCTATGTGTTCTTAAAGCCAGTGCTTGGGCTATCCGAATCCGCCCAACTGGTCAGCCTGGGCGCTTTGGGGCTGCTGGCCGGATTTACCCTTTATCAATCGTTGCGGGTAAAAGAACAGGTTCCATCACGGGATTTCACCTCGACCGCATTCAACATCCTGGCTTTCTATTTGATGGTCACCTGCTTATGGTTCCAGCAGTGGTACAGCCTGTGGTTGATCGGCCTGGCTCCCCTGGTCCCGGAACGCAGCCGGCGCCTGGCACTGGTGTTCGGTTTCTGGGTTTTGACTAAGCAGTTCATATTCGGTCCCCTGATCATTCCGGTCATGTCCAACCATCCGGCCTCAGCTACTTGGCTGGAACCTGTATTGACCCTTACCATTCTGGGCCTCCCCTGGATTCTGGCTTTGTTAAACATCCACCATTCCTGACATATGAACACTGCAAATCAGGCCGTTTGAAAGATCGAAAATTTTGATAGGAACTACCAAGCAGTCCGTCCCCTCGACTTGTATAAGAATGGCGCGATAATAGAGAGGAAGTCCCGCCGATCCCGCCGCTGAGTCCATCCGTAGGGCGGGTGTTCGAGCATGTGATTCGAATTGCGAGGTGTGGTATGAATTCTGGATACAGAGTTCTCAAGGAAGTTCTGGCAAAATATACCCCCTGGCTAGCCTGCAGCCTGGCGCTGTTGGGAATACTGGCCTGCCATATTTTTTCCCCCATACCCGACCTGGCCCCAACTCCCACGCCAGTGCCCGTCGTCAGCGTGGATGAATTGCGCTTCACAGATCCTGAAACGGGCACGCGCTTCCACAGCTTGAATGACTTCATCACCGATCAGTATGTTGACAAAACCTGGCATACCACCTCCTATCATTTGACCGGCAACTTTTACGAGTCAAGCTGGTGCCGGGGAGCTGGGACACTCCCGGACTGCCAGACCCTGTATTCGACCATTGACAACCGCGATCAGCACATCCTTGACCTGTGGACACTGTTCTACCAGGACTATCCTGAGGTTACTGGCCTGGGGTTTCACGCTACTTGGGTGCCGGTAGCCGCTGGTTGGGGAGCGGATTTCAGCTTTTCAGAAGGAGGCGGCAGCACGGTGGGCGAGGGCTGGCAGGTGACCTTTGGCCAGTATGCGGCCTCCACCGGCCAGCCTGCCGCGGAACTCGCCCTGGGATCGGGTTACAGCTACAAGATCTACGAAACAAACCTACAATATTCTTCCAGCCTTCCCGTGCGGGATGACCTGGCGTTGTACCTGGCGGGGCCGAAGGCGATGCGCGACCGTGGGCTGGCACAGATCCAGGTATTGGCACAGAGGGTTACAACCCAGATCAGTGCGCACCAGGTGTCTGCCTGTGACCTGAATCCATATCAGGGCGGGGGGATTAACCCCGGCTGCACGTCCCGTCCAATGACCCCGGCAGAAGAAACTGCGGAACTCGCCCGGGCGGAGGCATACTTTACCGCTCAGGAACAATTGCTGAGCGACCATTACCAGGAGATGTATACAGCCTGGATGACCGCGTTTCCATTGGATCAACACTGGCCATAAGCGGGAGGCAGGGATGTAAATGGGTTTCGCGAGGATAAACAGGTGCTGGGCGGGGATACCTTCACCTGTGTGCCCGCCTCCGATTTCGACAGGGACGGCAGGACCGACCCGACCAAGTACGACTCCAGTACGCACACCCTCTCCTGGTTGAATTCGAACATGGGCACTTGGATCAGTGTCGATCTGGTGACGGGAACTTTCTCGCTTGCCATCGGACAATGAAATAAGCAGTTAATAAACAACTGGGGTGGCTTCTGATGACGATCATCAGAAGCCACTCTTGGGATTAACACACCGAAGGGGTCCAATCAACTGCCGATGTTGAATGCTACTCCATGAATATCCTTATTTAGGAAAGAAAATTATGCATTACCAAAGCCAAATTGTGCCAATAAACACGCATACTGGAAACGAGCATTAAGATGCCAGACTGTCGAGAAAAGCGCTATATTTCTCTGCTACGATGGATGATAGACCATCCTCCTGAATCCCACCTTTATCCAGCCAGATCGCACGTTTGCAGATGTCACGAATTGCCTGGGCGTTGTGTGAAACCAAAATAATCGTAGCGCCACTTCCAAGCAGTTCCTTCATTTTGCGCATAGATTTTTGCTGAAAACCAGCATCGCCAACTGAAAGGATTTCATCCAGGAGCAATATTTCAGGAGTCAAATGAACAGCGACTGAAAACGCCAGACGTACAAACATGCCGCTGGAATAATATTTTACGGGTGTATCGATAAACTGTTCGACTTCTGAAAACGCCACTATCTCCTCAAACTTCTGTCTGATCTCGAAGGTTTTCATTCCCAGAAAACTCCCATTTAAATAAATATTCTCCCGCCCCGAGAGCTCAGTATTGAAACCTGTGCCGACTTCGAGTAAAGCGTTGACCCGTTGATACAATGTGATCTTCCCTTTGGATGGGCGAGTGATGCGCGAAAGGATCTTTAGTAGGGTGCTTTTACCAGTTCCGTTGCGCCCCATCAACCCGATCGATTCGCCATGCTCTACATCGAACGAGACGTCTTTTAAGGCGAAGAACGGTTCTGACCTCTTCAGACGCGGATATTCTTCAGAGTTCCTCTTCAGCCGGTTGAAGGGTATATTTAAAACAGCCTTAAAGGAAGTTTGCGGTCCCTCAAGGTTATGGCGGATACGATATTCTTTCCAAACATTTTCGGCCCTTATAGCTAATTGTCTCATGTTTACATAACATCCGCTATTCTATTTTCCATAGCACGGAAGGCAATTGCACCAATGAACCAAATGAGAGTTGCAACTACCAATGAAATCAACAAGTAACTGATCTTTGGCAGGCTACCTTGTCCCAGAAATACCCATCGGTATGCATCCACCAGGCTGGTAAGCGGATTGAGATAAAAAAGGATACGGTATTTTTCGGGAGCAATGGATACGGGATAGATAATGGGAGTAACATACATCCACATCAACAATATAAAACCCAATAAATTTTTAGTGTCTCTGAATACAACCATCAACGCCCCAAAAAGCATGCCAACACCTGATGAAAAAATGACGGTGATGATCAATAACACTGGAAGGAGTAGATAGCGGTAGGTTACGGGGTAGTTTTTATCGAAAAGCAAGAAAACCTGCAAGACGAGAAAAGAAACCACAAAATCAATCAATGCACTTGCAATCGTTGAGAGAGGCAATGCCAACCTAGGAAAATAAGACTTGGTGATAACGCCAATATTTCCCACCAGACTATACGCGCAGCCATTGACAACCTGAATAAAGAACTGCCAGACCACAAAAGCGGATAAGAAAAATAGGTGATAAGGAATGCCATTCGTGGGAACTTTTACCAATACGCCAAGGATTACATAGAATATCAACATCTGGATCAAGGGCTGGAGCACGACCCAGAGAAATCCGATCACCGTTTGTTGAAATCGTAATTTGATATCGCGACGAATTAAGAAGAAAAATAATCCTTTATATTCCCAGAGCTCGCGAAAATTTGGCATTTCCAGCGACGCCGGGGGAGTAATTACAATTGGGGCAATTCCATTCTGCCGTTTGAGAAAATTCATGCCAATCATTGTCCGTTTTTGGTTTTTTACAACTTTTTTATTATAACCGATGGGTGTTTAATGATTATCGCCACACTCCGCACCACGATCCCATTTCCTTTATAAGCTTTGGCTACCATAAACCCTGTCCTTGATTATCTTCTTTAATTTTTCTTATCGCCATATTTCAATTATTCTAGGCGTTTAGCCTTTTCAGGTCTGCTTCCACCATCATCTCAACCAGTCCTTTAAAATCGATCGTGGATTGCCAACCGAGTTCTTTCCGCGCCTTGGCAGGATTTGAAACCAGCATGTCGACTTCAGCTGGGCGGTAGAAACGCTGGTCTTGCACAACGTAATCCTTGTAGTTCAACCCTATATGCTCGAAGGCGATCTCGCAAAATTCGCGGACCGAATGCGTCTCGCCCGTACCAATAACAAAGTCTTCAGGATGCTGGCGTTGGAGCATGAGCCACATCGCGTTCACATAATCGCCAGCAAAGCCCCAGTCGCGGCGCGCCTCCAAATTACCCAGCCGGAGTTCTTTCGCCAGCCCTTGTTTGATTCGAGCAACGCCATGCGAGATCTTTCGGGTGACAAATTCCAGCCCGCGGCGCGGCGATTCATGATTGAATAGGATCCCGGAGACAGCGAACATATCGTATGACTCACGACAATTAACCGTGATCCAATGCCCATATACCTTCGCCACACCATACGGACTGCGTGGGTAGAATGGAGTGCTTTCGCATTGTGGCACTTCGACAACCTTGCCAAACATCTCACTACTGGAAGCCTGGTAGAAACGGGTTTTTAGATTGACCATCCGGATAGCCTCGAGCAACCGGGTTACGCCTAACGCGGTGACCTCTCCGGTCAGCACGGGCTGGTTCCACGAAGTGGGGACAAAGGATTGGGCCGCCAGGTTATAAACTTCGTCTGGTTTGTGTTCTTCAAGAGTGGCCACCAGCGAACTCTGGTCGTGCAAATCGCCTTGCACAATGGTAATGTCCTCCTGGAAATGCTGGATGCGCTCGAAAGTCACGGTACTGGAACGGCGAACCATGCCAATTACTTTATATCCTTTGGTGAGCAACAGTTCAGCCAAGTACGAACCATCCTGACCTGTGACACCGGTGATCATTGCAGTAGGCATTTTCCTCCTAGATTGGGATGCTAATTTTATAGGCTGATTAAATAACCAATTAAGAAAACAATCTCTTCACTTACAACCTTCCTCCCTTGGGACAAACAGCGCAATCCCTAAATCACCCGGCTGAGAGACTGGATAATAATAGCACAACATTGGAATAGATACTTCTTGGACCCATAAATCATTCTCTTCGCCAAATACGCCTGTTTTCCCATAATAGTGAATGTTCTGGTTATCCGCGACAATCATGGCGAATCGCTGTGCACGTAAATCGGCCTGAAACTGGTCAAGGTAAATGCGGTTATGGGACATTACCATTTCCATCAGGAAGTCCTGCTCATATTCCGGCACAAGAGGCACATCCACCATTTTCAATGCCAGGAGCTGCCGTTGCGAAATGAACAGCACTTCCCCACCCTGGGCAGATACCGTTTCAGCCCGATCTTTGATAACCGCTAACGCGCTATCCACCCGGGATTGATCCCATGTGAAAAGGGGGATTCCTTGCGGCAGCGTGGCTAGGACAGGCACTGTCACAGCCAAGATCAATAATAATGACCTGACAAAAGAAAACTCAAGCGGAGCTCGCCTGCTAATACCAGCCTCTGGTGTGAAATGGCCGAAGAAAATATAGCCTCCCACCAACATCAATAAAATCAGAAATGCGTCCATGTTATGCAAATCGGCGCCGCCACCGATCTTTGCACTCACCACCACACCTCCCGCACACAGTACCAGCAAGATCCCAAGTATGCCCGCCAATCGGATGGGATGGAATGCTCCACGTTCCTGGCGAAGCACAAGGACAATGATCAAAATCATGGGAATAGAAACCAGTAACAAGTCCAGGAGGACACCGTGGGGGTAAGTTGGGTTCGGTAATAGACGATACCAGAGCAGGTCCGATGTCAGGCTGGATGTGAAGGTCCCGCCGTTCCCATTCCCAGACCAGCGTCTATAGAAAACATTACTGGCGACAGCTGCCAAGGTCCCCAAACCAAACCAAAAAAACGGTTTCCAGATATAGGTTAGCCAGCGCTTGGGATTCATCACCGGAATTTCAAGCAGGTAAATCCCTGATGCGATCAGAGCCGGGACCGGGAACCAGTTGATGCGGCACAAGCCTGCCCACACAGAGGCGGCCAGAACAATCAACGTGGTACGCCAGAACCGGACTGGCCTTGCGCCAACCACAACAATGAGCGCACAAACCAGCAATTGGATCAGAATCGGCCCTTGCAGGAGGTACAAAAACGCCCAACCGGCCGTGTACCAAACATTGAGTCTGCCATTTACACCAAAACATTTCACAACAGCCAGACCAAGCGCACTCGTCAGCCCCACCTGTAACAGCGCCTGCCAAAGACGGTGTGCCCAGAGGGGTAAGTTTCCAAACATGAACGGCGGAGTCAAGAGAAGATCCCAGGCAGGATGCAACAAAGGTAAAGGGAATTCGCCTCCGTATAAGCGCTGTCCAAAGAATAAAGAGGCACCATAATAACGACTTACCTCAGACCAAGTGTGGGCAAAAGGGTAGTCGTTTACCGAAGAGAAAATAACCGTCATTCTGAATAGCACTGCCAGTATCATCACAGAAATCCCCAGTGAGGCAAGCCAGGATAAGTCTTTCCAGATGATTCTCAGACAGAACATGCCCGTCAAAGCCAAGCACCATAACAAAGCCAGGCGAGAGTAGAAACCAAAAAAATAATACTTTCCAAAATAGGGGTGAAGAATAGCGATGGAGATGATAAACGGCAGGGCAATCAACACAAACCCGGCAACTATTCTCCCCCATTTATCAAGACCGGCCACAACTTCCGGCCATCCAAGTAAGTTAATCTGCCAGCGCGTCCAGGAAATACCAAATAAGGCAAAATCTGCCCCTACGGCAATAGAAATTAAGATAAACAGATAAACCCACCTCGAGTGGATGATCTGAATCCCAAAACTATTCGCCATTTGCACTAGCTCGAGCATTCCAGACACTGCAAAAACGGCTGTTAGAACTAATAAAGCCCGCCAAAAAAACAGCTGATTCTTTATGTTCACTGCGTGATTATCGCTCATAACCAGACAAAATGCAATCAAAGCTCGAAGTCATCATATGGAACCAATGTTCTTTATAAAAATTTCCCTACCAAAAACCCCCAGATGTGGGGGCTATTGACTGGTTTTCCGCCAGATGTAGGTGCGTTCGGCAGGATTCGGACCTGCGACCAAGCATATTTAGGCTCAAATCCAGCTCGGCAATATTATGACCTTTAATAATATGCGACTGTGAACATCTCGTATATAGGTCTTCACCGGTTTTTGGACACTGGCCATGCGCTTTGCGCAAGGCTAGAACAACCGGCTCAAATTTATTGCGTCAATTTAATCGCGCCGGGGTAAACCTCGACGATATCCAGATGGCTACAAATGTCTGAGACTAGCACCGGGTTTACTTCATTTGCGCCCGGCGCTCTTTGATGAGTTCCAAGACGCGCTGCCAGCTGCCGGTGAACATGGAGCGGAACAAGCGCACTGGACCAAATTCTTCGAACTCATCGATTTCCAAGCCGTCATCCAGGTAGCCGCGCTTGAAGTCGGGCAGTTTCTCCATTAATTCATCGATCACCTTCTGCGGTACCGGGTTGAACAAGCGGTAGACCACCGGCGGGTTTTGCTCGAGCAGCTTGTCGGCAGTGCCTTCCCAGTTGATTGTGCAGCACACCTCACCGCCGACCATCTCAGTGAAGTGGTGCAGGCCGCGTGCCCCGCCAGCGATGAAGGTTCCGGGCAAACCGCGCTCCTTCATCATTATGTATAGCTTGCGTGCCACGGCCAGTCCAGCCTGCCAGAGCACGTCGGGCGAAATGTCGATCTTGTCACGCTCGACCACATTCTTCAAATGATCGTCGTAGATGCCGGCGATGTGGGAGATGAATAATTTGGGGCGTTTGCCGGTCTTCAAGCTGGTCTTCTGGTAGGTTTCGCACAGCACAATGGCCTGCCGAATGCCAAAGATCTCGGTGGCATTCAGGGGCACGTCCTTGCCCACCAAGTACTCCATAGCTTGCAGACCGGAACGCGTGGTCGGGATCTTGCAGCAGATGTTCGGGGCCAGCTTGCGATTCTCCAGCGCCTCCCGGATGACCACGTCCGGGTCGTCCTCCCGGATCGGGTCCCCCTGGATTGAGACGTAGCCCTGCTGTTCTTTGGAATTCTTGAAGATCGGCAGGAACTTATCGCTGATTGGCTTGACCAGCTTGCGCTGGAATATGGCGATGGCTTCATCATCGCTGGGTGAGTCGCGAATGGCTTCGTCCAGCAACTTCAGGGCATAGAGTCCCTCCGTGGGATGGTCGACCATTTTCTGCGAGAAGGACGGGTTGTTCGTGCAGCCCGTTGCACCGTTGGCAAGTGACAAGTCAACCTGCTCGCGGGTCGGGTTGTTGATCCAGAACTCGGTGGGGGTCTGTTTGGCAATGCGGATAAAATAGGGTTCTTGCATGGGTGGACTCCTTTTTTGAGAACGAGGTTGTATATTTGAAATGGGTGGATCTGCTCCCTGTCAAACCGGGAGCTATTCTATGAGTTCGCCAGAACCCTGGCCAAGGCTTCGATCGCCAGGTGCGGGCTAGAAAGGATTGGTACTATCTGTTCGTCGACAGGGATGGAGTTCGCCACGCGCGCCATGGAAGCCTGTGCCAAGATGACCACGTCATTGCGAGCCATTAATTCGCGCAGTGCCTGGCTGATGATGCGGTCATGCGTCGCAGTGTCGCCGGCAGAGAGGGCAGCGAAAGCACCCTCGCATAACAAAGGGTCGACCTTTATGTCCACCTTCCTGGCGGCAGCCCTGGCATGCACCAGCTCGGTCGTAGGCTTGAGCGTGGTCGGGGCGGTGGCAGCCACGCCGATGCGCCTGCCCATCGAGATGGCTTTCTCGATCATTGGATCGTCGATCTTGAACACCGGGATGCCAGTCAGCGGGCGGACGGCCTCTACACAGGGTGAGATGGACGAACAGGTGCACTGCACGACAGTCGCGCCGGCGCGCTCGGCTGCCACGACGTTCTCCGCCACGCGCTGGTAAATGAACGGCGAGAGCCCGCCCAGGGCCATGACGGTCTTCAACAACAGCTCGTCGGCGATATGAAATACCTCGGTACCCACAGGCAGAAGCTCCTTGGACAAATCGTTGAACAGCCCGACCAGCGAGGACACGGTGTGGAGATAGGCAACTTTTATCGGCATGTGGTTCTCCTTCTTATTCCATGGACAAAGTCGGGGTTTCAAGCAACTCAGCCAGCTCGCCGAGGAAGCGGGCACCCCGGGCACCATCCAGCACGCGGTGGTCGACCGATAGGCTGAGGGTTAACATAGCGGCCGGCACTATTTTTCCAACATCGACCAGGGCCTGTTCCTTAATGCGCCCTACCGCCAGGATGGCGGCCTGGGGCGGGTTGAGCACAGCGTCGAAGGCGTCGATGCCGAAGGCACCCAGGTTGGAAATGGTGAAAACGCCTTCCTCCTGCTCGGCGGGCAACAGAGTCCCAGCACGGGCGCGCCCTGTAAGGTCAGCCAATACCCGGGAGATTTCGGTCAGTCCCAGGCGGTCCGCATTCCGGATAACCGGGACAAGCAGCCCTCGCTGGGTGTCAACCGCTACCCCCACATGAACATCTTTCATCATGTGCATTCCCTGCGGAGTCCACTGGGACATCACCTCGGGATGTTGGCTAAGCGCCCGGGCGCAGAAATAAACAAGCAGATCGGTGTAGGTGAGGTGCACGCTGGAGCGGGCTTCCAGCTTTGGCTTGAGCTGGGCGCGCAGGGCAACCAGAGAACGGGCGTCAATCGTTACGTGAAGGTAGAAGTGCGGGGCACTGGTAAAACTTTTCACCATACGCTCGGCCATGACCTGCTCGATGCGTGTGAAGGGGCGGATCGTTCCGGAGGGCTGTGCCATGGCATGGGGCTCAGGAATGGCCGCTGGTTTCCTGAGAGCCTGATCCACATCCTGACGGGTGATGCGCCCGCCGGGACCGCTGCCCCGGACGGCAGCCAGGTCCACACCTAGGTCAGCGGCGGCTCTAACCGCCAGGGGAGTAGCTTTGGCAATAGCAGCGCTGCTCGGTGTGTTCACGTTCCATGCGACGACGCGTCCACCGGGACCAGTGGCGGCCGCCTGGCTTAAGTCCACGCCCAGCTTTTTGGCCAATGTGCGGGCGGCCGGGCTGGCTTTGACCCTGCCCGGGAGGGCAGAGGGTGAATTTTTGACAGCAGGTGTAATTCCCGCGAGCGACGCATCGGGTCGGGCATCTTTTTGCATCCCCCCCGGCGTTTCACCCGCAGGCAAAGTTTCGCCCTCCTTGACCAGGATCCCGATCACCGTCCCCACCGGGACGGTCGTGCCAACCTGTACCAGGATCTTGCCCAGCACGCCAGTTTTGTCTGCCTCGATCTCAACTGTGGATTTGTCGGTCTCAATCTCAAAGAGCGGCTCACCGGCAGTCACCTTCTGGCCCTCGGCCTTGCGCCAGCTGACCAGGGTGCCTTCTTCCATCGTCAACCCCATGCGGGGCATTACAACTTCGCTAGCCATCAGCGCCGCCTTCCGTCCAGCACGCGATGGACCGCAGCGAGGATGGCTTCCTCATTTGGGATGGTGGCAAACTCCAAGGGCGGGCTGAAGGGGATGGGCACGTCCATGGCGCCCAGGCGCTCAATCGGCGCGTCCAGGTAGTCAAAGGCGCCGTACGCAATGGTCGCGGCCAGCTCGGCGGTGGTGCCGAAGTGGTTGTAGCCTTCATCGATGATCACCGCTCCGCCGGTCTTGACCACGGATTGGATCAGGGTTTCTTCATCCAGCGGGGTCAGGGTACGCGGGTCGACCACCTCGGCACTGATGCCTTCAGTAGCCAATTTTTCGGCCGCGGCCAGCGCCGGGTGGATCATGCGCGAGATGGCGATCAGGCTGACGTCCGTGCCCTGGCGCTTGATATCGGCTTTGCCAAATGGGATGGTGTACTCTTCCTCCGGGACCGGCCCCTTGACCTTGGCGTACATGACCTTGTCCTCGAAGAAAACCACTGGGTTGGGCTCTCGCAGGGCGGTCTTGAGCAGACCCTTGGCATCGTAAGGCGTGGAGGGGACCACCACCTTCAGTCCGGGGACGTGCGCCATCCAGGCATGCCAGGACTGCGAGTGCTGTCCGCCAGACGAGCGCCCACCGCCCATGGTGGCGCGGATGGTTATAGGGACTTCCACCTGGCCACCGGTCATGTAGCGCATCTTGGCTGCCTGGTTGACAATCTGGTCCATGACCAGGGTGATAAAGTCGCCGAACATCAGCTCAGCGACGGGGTGCATGCCGGTCATGGCCGCCCCGACTGCGAGGCCGACGTAGCCTTCCTCGCTGAGCGGGGTGTCGATGATACGCTCGGGACCGTATTTCTGGAAAAGTCCCTCGGTGCAGCGGAAAACGCCACCCCAAACGCCGACGTCCTCGCCGAGGACAAAAATACGCTCGTCGCGCGCCAGCTCTTCGTCCAGCGCTTCACGGATGGCTTGTGCAAAAGTCAGTTCACGCGAAGACATGCTCACCTGCTTCTTTCACATCGGGGAAGGGTGCCTGTTGGGCAGTCGTGACAGAGGCCTGCACCCGGGTCAGAACCTCGTCGTGCATGGCCTCAATGTCGGCCGGGGAGATGACCTTGTGCTCGAGAAGTATATTCTCGAAACGCGGGAGGGGGTCTTTTGCCTTCCACTCGGCGATCTCCTCCTTTGAGCGATAGCCCGTGCCAGGCTCGCCGACGTGGTGGCCGCCGTAGCGGAAGGTATTGCAGATCAGGGTGGCCGGGCCCTTGCCTTTGCGGGCAGCTCCGACCAGCTCATGGGCGGCCTGGTAAACTGCCAGAACATCGTTGCCGTCCACTTCCAGGCTCTTCATTCCCATGGCCCGGGCGCGCGCCCCCAGGCCTTCTCCGGCAGTTAGTTTTTTAAAGTGGGTGAACTCGGTGTACTGGTTGTTCTCACACACGTAGATCAGGGGCAGCTTCCACAGCACGGCGATATTGGCGGTCTCATACCAGATGCCCTGGTTGATGGCACCGTCACCGAAGAAAGCCACGCTGACGCGGCCCTTGCCTTCACGCTTGGCGGTGAAGGCGCTGCCTGCAGCAATCCCGATCCCGCCGCCGACGATACCGTTGGCACCCAAGATACCCAAGGAGACGTCCGCTATGTGCATCTCGCCGCCCTTGCCGCGACAGTAGCCGGTCACCCGGCCCATCACCTCGGCCATCATCGGCTCCACCCGTCCGCCCTTGGCAATAATATGACCGTGGCCGCGGTGTGTGCTGGTGATGGTGTCGTCGGGGTGCAGGGTAGCACACACACCCACGGGAGTGGCTTCTTGGCCATCCGACAGGTGCGCCAAGCCAGGCATCAGGCCCTTGCGGTAAACGTCGAAAACAGTCTCTTCGAATATACGTATGGTCAACATCTTCCGGTACATCTCGAGCAGTTCTCCAGGAGGGAGAGGAAGAGTCGCAGTTGTGGTTTTTTGAGCAGTCATAAACGTTTCAACTCCTTCAGGCTTCGGCCCAGGTGCGCCGGACGTAGCTGGCAGCGGCTTCGACCCCCGGGCGACCCTGGTTGGAAGCTTCTTCCATGCAGATCCAGCCGTCCCAGCCGCTTAATTTGAGGTGATGAAAAAGCTCCCGGAAAGGAGTCACCCCGGTTCCCAGCAGAACATGGTTGAGCTGGCCGCGCTTGGAAGTATCGGCGGCATGCACACTAACCACGCGCCTGAGTACCTGGTCAAGAAAGACGACCGGATCAGCGGCGAATGCGGTGGCGTTGCCGGTGTCAAAATTGACCCCCAGGAGGGGGGATGAGACTCGGGACAGGATCTCCAGGAAAATCTCGGGGGGTTGGGAAAAATCGGTGTATGCCCAGGCACCCGGTTTGGCGTGATTCTCGTAAGCCAGCTTGACGCCCAGGTTCCCGGCTGTGTCGACCAAGCGGGAAAGGCTTTCAGCGGCCCAATTGATCCCGTCTTTGACGGAAGTCTCGGGGTGCGCCTGACCGGCTGTGACGCGGATGAAAAGCGCTCCCATGGCGGCAGCCAGGTGGACAGCCTGGATCTCCTGGTCCAGTTCCCGGGCGCGCTGCTGCGGGTCCGGATGGGTGAAATCGGGATAGGTGGTGAGCATGGTGACGCTCATCCCTACATCTTTGACCTGGGAGCGGATGGCCTCGGCGGCCTTCACGGTCAACTCAGGCAGGAACAAGATGCTCAAGTCCACAGCGTCGAGATTGAGCGAGGCGCCCATGCGCGCCCAGTCAGCCACGGTCAATTTTCCGGCAGTGATATCGGCGAAGAAGGAGACCGGCAGACAGCTCAGCTTCATGCGATTGCTTTCATCAGGTGTGTCATGTGATCAATGGTTTGGCGTCCGGCTGTATCGGGATCGGGCTTGCCAAGCAGTTCAGCGGAAAGCCAGCCGGTGTATCCGATAGCGCGCAGGGTGCGCAGGATAGCGTCGAAATCGATCAGGCCTTTCCCGGGCGGCAGGCGGTTGTTATCGCCCAAGTGGATGTGGAAAAGTTTTTGAGCGGCCATGGCCTGACGGAAGGGCTCGGTCCAGGAGGCTTCTTCAATGTTAACGTGGAAGGTGTCCACCAGCAAACCTACGGCAGGGTGGTTCAGCTCCTTCAAAAAAGCCAGGCCCTGCTCGACATTATTGAGCAGGTCACCCTCGAAGCGGTTGAGAGGCTCGAGGGCGATCTCCACGCCGTAACCGGCGGCAAAATCACCAGCCTGATGCAGGATCCCGGCCAGTTGATGCAAGGACCGTTCCTTGTTTTCAACGGACCGGCCGCGGAAGCTGCCTATTGTGACGACCTGCGAGCCCAGGGCGGCAGCGAGGACAATCAACTCATTCAGGCGCTTGCGAGCCAGGACGGCGATGGACGGATCTGGATTCAACAAGGTGAGCTTGGCAGCAAAGGCCATACCCCCGCTGGCGACAGCTGCCGCCAGCAGATCATGTTGTTTTAGCTGGTCCCGCAAAGCAGGCACGTCCAGCGAGGCCGGTTCGGTGGTGATGAATTCGACCCCATTGGCTCCCATGCGGGCGGCCTTTTGAAGTTTTTCTTCCAGTGTTCCGGAAAGGAGCGCCACCGGCACCGGTACCGGGACTTCCGGAGTCTGGATGGTGAGGGCAAGTCTCATGGCCGCCCAATCACTTCACACCGAGGGCAGATTCGACCTCGGAGAGGGATTCGTCAACGATACCTAAAATCACGTCGATCTCGGCAGGATTAATCACCAGCGGTGGTGCCATCAGCACCATGTCACCCAAGACACCCTCAATCGAACCGGTGCACGGGTAGGTGACCAGGCCCCTTTTTAGGGCAGCCCTTTCCAATAGAACCGAAGCGTGTTCTTGGGGATCGAAAGGCTCTTTGGTGGCACGCACTTTCACCAGCTCGAACCCGACCATCAGGCCCTTGCCGCGTACGTCGCCCAAGCTGGGGTGCCGATCCATCAGCCTGCGCAGCCCAACCTGGAACTGCTCGCCGCGCTCCTGTGAGTTCTCGGGAAGCTTGTGGTCAAGGATGTAATGAATGACCACTTGGGCGGCGGCGCAGGAAACGGGGTTGGCATTGAGAGTATGCCCAGCCTTGAAGGGGGAATGCTCCTTTTCCAGAACGGACCAGATCTCGTCGCGGGCGATGATCGCGGAGAGGGGGGTGTACCCAGCGGTCATACCTTTGGCGGTGGCGATGATATCGGGGGTGACGTCCCAGTGATCGATGCTCCAAAGGGCGCCAGTGCGGCCCCAGCCAGTCATGACCTCGTCGTCGATGAACAGGATGTTGTATTTATTACAGATCTCGCGGATGATCTGGAAGTAACCGTCCGGGGCGGGGGCACAGGCGAGGGCGGCGCCCACAACCGGCTCGGAGATGAAAGCCGCCACGTTATCCGGATTCTGCTGACGGACCGCCGTCTCGAGCGAGCGGGCGCACAGCAGGTTGCAGGAAGGGAATGCCTTTTCGAAGGGGCAGCGGTAGCAGAAGGCTGGGGGGATGTGCGGCGAGTCGACGTACATGGGCTGGAATATACTGCGCCGGGCGGTAATTCCTGAAAAGCCTGCCACCGAGATTGTGTTACCGTGGAAGGCCTGCCAGCGGGAGATGATCTGGTATTTGGAGGGCTTGCCGCTGACAACCCAGTACTGGCGGGCCAGTCGAACGGCGTCGTCGGTAGCGTCAGTCCCGGTGCAGGTGACCCACACCCGGCTCTTGTCCTTCAATTCCCCGGGGGCTAGGCTGACGACCAGGTCGGACAGGTCGAGGAAGGGCTGGTTAGTAAAGGCATGCGCCGGGTAGAAGGAGAATTGCCTCGCTTGTTCGGCCATGGCCAGAGAGACTTCCTGAATGCCATGCCCGATAGTAGTGACAACAGACGAACCACCTGAACCATCGATGTAGCGCTTTCCGTCGCGGTCGTAAAGGTAGATCCCTTCGGCGCGCTCGATGACCGGGAACTGGCGATCCCAATCGCGATGAACGGCATGAACGTTCGGTTTGGTCATAAGGAGCTCCTGAATCAGGAAAAGGAGAAAAAGCGACTAAATTGCGAGAACGTTTACACATTAAAGATATCACAAGAACAAGGCAACGTCAATACATTCCTTTTTATCTAGGAATTGTCCCATCCTTGCGATAGTTACTGGCATAGATAGAATGCTTTTACGCGCCTACAGGACTGACATTTTGCCGCTCCATACCAGGATTGTTGACTCTCATTAATAGATATGCTATTATATTTTTAACCTGTAATCGTTTGCACAATTTCCGGCACGTGTCGCCCACGTTGAAGACAGCCGGGAAAGGAGAGGCGGCAGCAATGAATCAACAAAATCTGGAACGCCTGAGCGTGTTCCTCAAAGAGCTAGACCTTTCTGCAGTCCTTTTGTCCAATCCCAACAGCCTGACCTGGCTGACCGGTTATGCTGCCCCGATCGAAACCGGCCCCAACCCGTTCGAAGGCGGGCCGGCGCTGGCCTGGTATACCGACGGACAAGTGACCCTTGTGATCTCCGACACGGAAGCTGGGGCGGGCAAGGCGACTGGGGCCGGAGTGCAGGATTACATCTCGTATACGATCGAGGCGCCGGTGGCGGGGTTCCGTACCCAGACTGCTGCACTTTACGAGGTAATCCGCCAATCCAGCAGCCGGAAAGGCCGGATCGGGGCGGAGTTGAATGCCCTCCCCGCCTCGCTTCTAGAAGCCCTCCACTATGCGCTTCCCTTGGCCACGTTCCGTCCCATCGATGGACTACTCGACCCGCTGCGGGCGGTCAAAACAGAAATTGAGCTGGACCGCATCCGGGCGGCGCTGGCCTTGTGCGACCTGGCCCAGGCCGAGACGACCAAATTGATTGCCCCCGGTAAAACAGAGATCGAGGTCTGGGGGGCGTTGAAAGCCCGGCTGGAGGCCGCGGCAGGTAGGCGCCTGCCTGTGCTGGCAGACTTCGTGGCCGGGGCGCGCACGGCAGAGGTCGGCGGGCTGCCCGGGATAAACAGGATGCAAGCGGGAGACGCAGTGATCGCCGATATCGTCCCACGCCTGGACGGCTACTGGGGCGACAACGCCGGCACGCATTTCGTCGGCGAACCTACCCAGGAACTGAGCAAAATGTACCGCGTCGTGCTGGATGCCCTACGCCAGGGAGTCCAGGCGGTCAAGCCGGGAGTCAAGGCCTGTGACCTGGATAAGATGCTGCGCGACCTGATCCGCGACCAGGGCTACCCTGTCTACCCGCACCATTCGGGGCATGGGATCGGCACCAGCTACCACGAGGAGCCGCGCATCGTTCCATACAACCAGATGCGCCTTGAAGTCGGGATGGTTATCGCCCTTGAGCCGGGCATCTATGTCCCCGCAGTCGGTGGGGTGCGTCTGGAGGACGTTGTGCTCGTGACCGGGGCCGGCTGCGAGGTACTTACCCGGCATTTGGATACGGCTGGGTAGCCATTAAAGGAGAGAATGAATATGTCAGGGCGAAAAAAGGTTGTTGTTACGGGAGCCAGCTCCGGGATCGGGGCTGCCACTGCTTTGCGCTTTGCCCAGGAAGGCTGGGACGTGTGCCTAACCGCCCGCCGCGAGAAAGAATTGCGAGAGCTGGTCGACCGCTTCCCCACCGGCGAGCACCTGGTGTGCCCCGGCGACTACAGCGATCCTGGGACGGTGGCGCTGGTCGACCGGTCGATCAGGGAAAAGTGGGGCCGGTTGGATGCCCTGGCCAATGTCGCCGGGGTGTATTTCGGTTCGCATCCGATCGACTCTCCTCTGGAGGAGTGGCGCAAATCGCTTGACATCATGATCAATGGAGCGGTTTATATGACGCGCATGTGCGTGCCCTGGATGACCGGCGGGGGGCGGGTGATCCACTGCACTTCGATCCACGGAGAACGGGCGGAAGCCGGGTCGAGCAGCTACAGCATGGCAAAAGCGGCTATCAACCAGTACTGCCGCGCCCTGGCCCTTGAGCTGGCTTCGAAGAACATCCTGGTTAACGCGGTTGCCCCTGGTTTTATCCGCACCCCAATGAGTATGGTAAACGGCGTCAGTGAGCTGGACACGGAATGGTTCAAACAGAACTACGTCGTCGGGAACCACCTGGCGTTGCGCCGGGCTGGCCTTCCAGAGGAAGTGGCTGGGGTGTTCTTCTTTCTGGCTGGACCGGATGCCTCGTACATCACCGGACAGGTGATCACGGTTGACGGCGGTTTGACGATCACCTTCTGATCCGGCTCTCCAACGGGAACTGACCGCAGGGCCACTGCGGTCCCGGCAATGGTTCCCCCGGGATCCGATCCCCCTTCGATTGGGCAACTATATGCTGATCAAAGACCAACATTGCGGTCATGTAGCCTTATGGCTGGAGAATGAAGCTCTGCGCGTCGGTGTGCTGCCTGAAAAGGGTGCCGATATTTTTGAGCTTATCTACCGGCCGAGCGGCATCCAGCTGCTCATGGAAACCCCCGCGGGATTGAAACCACCCGGGGATAAGCCGCCTGCCGAGTTCCTGGATAATTACGAGGGCGGCTGGCAAGAACTTTTTCCAAACCATGGGGATGCCTGTGAGTTCCGCGGCCAGTCAATTCCCATGCACGGGGAAGTAGCTTTATACCCCTGGGAAGTTCAGGTACTGCAAGACAATGCACAGGAAACCACCATCCATCTGCAAGTGCGCTGCAAAAAAACGCCATTTCTCCTGGAGCGGACAATGCGGTTGCGGGCGGGTGAAGCCAGGTTGGAAATCCAGAGCAGGGTGACCAACGAATCGGATCAACCCTGTGAGTTTGTCTGGGGACACCATGTGACCTTGGGGGAGGCTTTCCTGAACGGGGACAGCCGGGTGGAGATTCCGGCCAGGACGGTCCAGACTCCGGTCGTGATCTACGAAACCCGCACGGCCCGGTTGGCAGCCGGCCAAACCAGCCCCTGGCCAAAGGTGCAGGGACAAAATGGCGAAACCATCGATTTGCAGTTGATCCCGGGGAGACAGGCACATTCGCACGACGATGCATTCCTGACCGGTCTCGAGCGCGGGCATTATACAGTGGTAAGCCCGCACCATGGGCTGCATTTCTCCCTGGATTGGGACGAAAAACTCTTCCCCTGGATCGTGCTGTGGCAGCCTTACGGGGGGGCCGATCTGCCGCCGTTGACCGGCCTGTACGGGGTCGGGATTGAACCCTGGGTTTCGCGGTATTCCCTGGCAGAGGCGATCGAAAAGGGCGAGGCGCGCTCCCTGGCCGGCGGGCAAAGCCTGGAAACCAAGCTGAACGTTTCAGTCACCCGTTCATAGTCGGGTCGGACGACCAGCGCGTTGCTGGAACGCCAACGCCATTTTATCAATCTCGGCCTCCTGCTGCGGGGAGAGCGGCCGGGGATGGTGCTCGGCCAAGAGCTTGCGGGCTTGCGCATTGGCGCGCTGACGCATATCCTTTCCCCCGGTGGTACGTTGCCATTCTTCCCATTCCAGGCGATTTGTCAGAGCCGGCTGCCATTGCACAAACCGGTAGTTGTGTAGGGTGTACGCCTGGTTAAGGAACTGCCCGCCAGGACCTGCCTTGTGGATCTGGTCCAGACCAATGGTTTCGGGGGTGACCAGGATTCCTTCTGCCACGCGAAAAATGGCGCTGAAGATTTCGTTGTCGATGACCGCCTGCTCGTAGCTGGAAGTGAGCAACTGGTTCATCATCCCAAAGGCTAGGCAGAAAAAGTTGACCCCCGCCAGGGTCATCGGAAGAGCCTGAAGGGTGCGTTCGTACCCAGCTTGGGCGTCCGGCAGGCAGGCGTCCAGCCCGCCCCCTCCATGAAAGGGTAGACGATAGAAGTGGGCCATCTGGGCGGTGGCGCAGTGCAGCAGGACCATCTCGGGAGAGGCGGAGACGTAGGCCCCGGTGCGCAGATTAAATCCGCCAGAGGCGACCGAAAATATGCAGGGCAGCCCCGGGTGAACCAACTGCGCCAGGACCAGGCTGGCTAGTACGTTGGCAGTGTGCTCGACCAGCGCCCCGGCGATGGTGATTGGCGCTGTGGCGCCCATCATGTTGGTCGCTTCCAGCCAGAGCGGAATCCCGAAGCGGGCACATGCAAGGATCTCCTGGACCCGCTCAGCCGGATGCACCAGGGGTGAGACCAGGCAGACGACCATGCTGAAACAGGGCTTTTCACTGACCGCCTGGGTGCTGCCCTGGACGACGGCGGCAATTTCAACCTGATCCTGCACGCTCGCTTCTCCCAAACCCTGCGAATAATAGTGTTTGCTGGTGTTTTTGAGAATTGTCGATAACAGGATGCGATCAAAACCAGCTTGTGGAATATCCTGGGGGACCACCATGGCATGCATGATGGTGGCATTCTCCAGGCCGTCGATCAGGCGGGTGAAATCGGCCAGATCCTGCAGTGTAGCTCGACGGTGCCGGCCTTCCAAATCCAGAACGTTAAGGGCGGAGGAACCGGCAATCGTGTACACATCTTCCAGGGTGACCTGGATTTCATTTTCGGGCCCTGAGCCGTAAAGGTTGAAAGCAGCCGGCGCGGTTTGCAATGCTCGGTCCAAGACTTGCTCGGGGATGTGTACAATCTGGGAGGTGAAATCCACACGACAGCCAGCGTCGGAATAGATTTCCAGGGCAGGGCGCCATTCGACGCGCACCCCTGTTTTCCAGAGCACCCGCAGGACCGCCTGGTGGAGGCTCTGGATCTGAGGCTGGCTGAGAAATTGGAGCGGGGAGACAAGGTTGGGACGCATAGTTAGGCTTTCATCGATTAGAATTTTGGTTTAGATTCTGATTCTATCTCATCCGCGAAAAAACTGAATGAACCATTCGAACATCTGATCAACAAGGAAGCCTCTTTACACCAGGTGGAAGTGTGAGCAGCTTTCCCAAGCAGACTTTTGGAGTCCGAGGAGGGACGCAGAAGGCCGGGGAACGAGTCAGGGACTAAAAAAAACGAGGTCTCTATGCACGAAAGCCCAGTGGGAGAGCAAGGGCCGACGATAATCGAATCCCTGCTTGACAATGCAATCGATTAATGCTACCATATTTATGTAAACGTTCTCGCATTTTTACAATCTAATATTCTTTGCCAAGGCGGTATTTAGGCCTAAGTGGTTAATCGATATTCCGAAAATGTCCTTATAAGATCTGGTCTGACAACTTCATCTATGAGGACATTTTTTCTTTCATCACATGAAAACTCATCCTAATGAGCAACCATTGACAGGAGGTGTTTCGGGAAGAGATCGACTTTTGTCGGCAAAGAATTTTACTATTTCTTGACACAACCATCTAATCCAGTTGATTTGAGGAGAAAAGAGCAATGAAGAATACAGTAAGGATCGTATCCGTCCTGGTCTTTTTTGCTTTAGTGTTGACCAGTTGTGCACCGGCCGTAACTACCGCGCCGCCCACAGCCGCACCCGGCACGGCAGTACCTACCACCGGGGAGAAAATTCATTTAGTAATCTGGTGGTGGGGTGAGCAAGAAGCCCCTGGCGCTCAGAAGTGGATGGACGACACAGTTACAGCTTACGAGGCCCTCCATCCCAATGTGACCATAGATACTGTGCTTCAATCGACAGATTCCCTGATCCCATCTTTTACATCCGCTGCGGCAGCCAAGTCCGGCCCGGATATCCAGTACTTCTGGGGCGGCGTCTGGACCTTGGAGAACGCTTGGAGCGGTGCCATCATCCCGCTGGATAACCTGATCCCGGCTTCGGAAATGTCACATTACATCAACAATTTCGAGCGCTCCTATGACGGGAAGCAGTATGGGATTGGTTGGTACCTATCCGGCAACCCCATGGTCTACAATCCCAAACTCTTCCAGCAGGCAGGGTTGGATCCCCAGAATCCTCCAAAGACGTGGGAGGACCTGAAGGCAGCCTGCACGAAGCTGAATGCCATAGGTATTGTGCCTATCTCCGGAGGGATGAAGGACGGCTGGTTCGGCGGTTGGCTGTTTTCCATTCTGGCACGTCAGTCCCATGAATCCTACAAGGAATTCATGGCTGCCTCCGTCGGCAACGCGAAATTCACTGATCCCCAGTTTTCTGAATGGTGGTCCCGCCTGGCTGAGCTGAAAGATGCTGGCTGCTGGAACAGTGACATTAATTCAGTTGATTACCAGCAGGGCCAGGACATGTTCGTCCAAGGCAAGTCGGCCATGCTTTTCAGCAACGATACCTTCCTAAAGGGTTTCGCAGCCACACCCGGCTTCGGTTGGGATTCGATGGCTGTCATGATGGTACCGAAGTGGGGAACCGGAAAAATGGCTGACGAGTATGTCACCACCGCCCAAGGCTGGGGCATCACTTCCTGGTCCAAATACCCGCAACAGGATGCCGACTTCCTGATGTTCATGCACACCACCGACCGTCTGAATGCCTGGTTTGCGGACACGGGTGTATTCCCGGCTGACGACCGTATGGATACCAGCCAGATCACGCAACCAATCCTGAAGCAAATCTACACGTGGGATTCTACGATCGCTGGAGCCAACCTGGAAAACTTCATTCCCAGCCAGTTAGATAACGATTCCAACATGACTGGTGTCCAACTACTCTTCTCGGGTGACAAGACCCCTACCGAGCTGGCTCAATTGGCTGAGGACACCATTACCAAATGGCGCACCCAGAACCCGGATGAGGTCACCAACTTCCTCACCTGGTCGAAATAGACTTTCCTGACTTTCTCAAATAAGGGTGGACTGGTTGCGACCTTGCGTTGCGACCAGTCCACCTCGGGTATCTGAGCGTATGCGTGCTAATAAAATCGAACCTTTTCTTTTCATCGCTCCAGCGCTGGCCGTGCTCCTGCTTGTTTTTGGCTACCCCATTTACCGCCTGGTAGTCCTGAGCCTACAAACCACGACCCAGGGGAAGCAGGCTTTTGTTGGTTTAAGCAACTATCAGATCATCTTTCAGGACGATGTTTTTACCCTGGCGGTCCGGCATAATGCAACCCTTTTGATCTGTGTTCCGATCATGGTAATCGCCGCCCTCTTCCTAGCGGTCCTTTTATTCGAGCGCATCCGCGGCTGGCAGTTCTACCGCACGACCCTTTTCCTGCCTTATCTTCTGCCAATTACTGTCGTTGGCCTGGTATTTTCGTACATTTTCCAATTGAGCGGGGTATTGAACGATATTTTGAACGGGTTAGGTTTAAAGTTCCTGGCTCTGGATTGGCTGGGGAGCACGAAATTGGCTCTGCCAACCTTGATGTTCGTGATCATCTGGAAGGAAATGGGATTTGGGGTTGTCCTTTTCCTGGCAAGACTGATGTCCGTAGAAGAGGAATTGTATGACGCTGCCAAGATTGACGGGGCAAACTGGTGGCAATTGCAATGGAACATAACGATCCCTCAGCTCTCTACTGTGATCGAGTTCTTTACCGTTATCTCGATCGTTACAATGCTTTCATGGGTTTTTAACTATGTTTATGTCATGACCGGTGGCGGACCCGGTCACGCCACCATGGTGACAGAGCTGTATATTTACCTGATGGCATTTCAATATAACCATATGAGCCTGGCCGCCGCGGTTTCGGTCCTCTTGCTGCTGGTCACGGGCATCTTCATTTTTCTGGAGCTGTACCTGCGTGATCGATCCTCGGTTATGGAGGCATTGGGATGAAGCATCGCCTAACTCTCCGGGACCTCTGGAATGGTTTCAGCAGGCAGATCTGGGCGGTCGGGGCGACCTTACTTGTACTCTTCCCGATCTATTTCATGGTCGTCTCGTCGTTTAAGACGCAGGCGGAATACATTGCCAACAAATGGGGATTGCCGCACACATTGCTCCTGGAAAACTACACCACTGCCCTGGCGGGAGGAAAGTTCTACCAACGCTTCGCCAACAGTTCAATCCTTACAGTCGGCTCGGTCACAATCTCCCTGATCATCGCCTGCCTGGCAGCCTTTGCTTTTGCGCGCATGAAATTCCCCGGCAAGCGAATTCTCTTCAACCTGATTCTTTCGCTCATGGTGATCCCGCCCGTGGTCATGGTCGTGCCTCTGTTCGTCTCAATGGTCCGCTGGCAGCTGGTCAACACATACCAGGGGACGATCCTGATCTATACCGGACTCCTGCTGCCATTTTCGATCTATCTGATGACAAATTTCTTCCAGACCATACCGCATGAAATCATCGAAGCCGCGCGCATGGACGGCTGCTCCACACTGGATGTGTTCTGGAAGATCATGCTTCCCCTGGCAGCCCCGGCGGTCATCACCCTGATCGTCGTCAATGCCCTATGGGTCTGGAATGAGCTGCTCATTGCCTTGGTGTTCTTGCAAAATGATGACCTGAAAACCCTCATGGTCGGGATCTCATCTTTGCGCTCCCGTAACTATGTCAATATACCGGCAACCATGGCAGGTCTAACGATCGCCACGATCCCCATCGTGATCGTCTACATGCTGGGCCAGCGTTACTTCATCCGCGGCATGACCAGCGGCGCAGTCAAGTAATCTCGAAATTCCGGATATGCTGCAAAATCAATCGACTTTACGCGAGCGGACTCTGATGGTGCTGCGGGGAGAGGTCCCCCAGCGCCTACCGTTCGTTACCCGACTGGAAACCTGGTACGTGGCTCATCAGCGTACCCAAACACTCCCAGATAAATATCGCGGTTTGACACTTAACGAAGTTCACCATGCGGTGGGGGTAGGCCGGTTGAAGTTCTCCGTCCCGTATGGGTTCAGACTCGTGGGAGTCGAAGTGCACGCCACTTTTAACGGGGAAGCATACTATAACCAGGCTGAACCGGTGATCGAAAACTTCCCCGGCATGTGGGATCTCGTGCCCACCGATCGGGCTGGGATCACCGAGACGGAGTTGATCACCCCAGTCGGAACGTTAACCCTTACGCATGTGCTCCTAGAATCAGGCGTCTATAACGGGACGGACCCCTACCTGAAGGAACATTTGATCAAAAGCGAGGCCGATCTCCCGGCAGTGGAATATATCCTGAAGCGGGCAGAGTTCGTACCAGCTTATAAGAAGATCAGGGCCCAGTCAGAAGAGATCGGTGAAAACGGTTTGCTGGTTCCCTTGGTCCAGCGGATTCCGTTTCAGCAGGTTTTATTGGAATACCTTGGCGAGATTAATTTAATCCATGCGCTCCACAATAACTTGAAACTTGTCAAACGCTTGATGGATTTGCTGGATAGACAAATGCTGGGTGCCCTGGAGCGGCTTGCTGAACTGGATGTGCCGTACGTCGAGTTCCCGGACAACCTGCATGGCTTGATGACTAGTCCCAAGCTCTTCCGGGAGTACTGCTTGCCAGCTTACCAGAAATATGTTGATATCCTGCACACGCAGGGGAAAAAGGTCGGCAGCCACACCGACGGTAATGTCAAGCCTCTGTTGGTGCTATTGGCGGAGTCCGGCCTGGATGTTTGTGAGTCTCTGTCCCCTGCGCCGCTGACTTCGATTACGTTCCGGGAGGTGAATCGAGCCTGGAGGGGCAAGCCGATCATCTGGGGAGCGATCCCAACGCCCATCCTGGAAGAGAGAACTTCCGAACAGGAATTTCGTGCCTATCTCGCAGATCTGCTGGAGGCCATCGACCAGCCGATGATCCTGGGTCTGGTCGACCTGTTCATGCGCAACAATTCCATCAAGCGCGTGGAAACCATCGTCAAGCAGGTGGAAGCATTGAATTTACACAGCCGGATCAATATTGTAAAAGGAAAGTCCTCATGAACCCTCCTAATCGAAAACGTACCAGCGTGAGAGATGTGGCTGTCGCTGCCCAAACCTCGGTCGCAACTGTCTCCAGGGTTCTAAACAACACCGGATATTTTGCGGATGAAACGCGCGCCCGGGTGTTGAAAGCCTCCGAGGATCTTAATTATCACCCGAGCCTGCGCGCCAAGGGGCTGCGACAGAAACGCAGTTACACGATCGGTCTGTTGATTCCCAACCTGTTGAATGCTTATTACACAGCCCTGGCGGATGCCATCAGCCAACTTCTCACCAAGGCCGGTTACCAGCTCCTGCTCTCCTCGACCCGGGACGACCCGGTCCTGGAACAGGCCACCCTGCGGCAGCTGATCGGCCACGATGTGGACGGGTTGCTCTGGGTGCCGACCGTGGGCGACAAGAAGACAATCGACATCCTTCTCAGCCAGAATATCCCCTGCGTGTCCATTGTGCGCCGGGTGGATGGCGACCGACTGGATACAATCGTTTTCGAGGATCTGGCCGGTTCGTATGCGGCCGTCCAATATCTCATCCAGCTCGGCCACCGGCGGATCGGTTTCATCGGTGGTGACATTTCCTACAACAGTAATAACGATCGCTGGCAGGGCTACCTGAAAGCCTTGAATGAGGCCGGCATCGAAATTGACGAGGGTCTGGTCAAGATAGGGTCGGTGAGGGATACCTGGGGCTCCATTGCCACGGACGAACTACTCCACCGGCGGGAACCTCCCACGGCAATTTTTGCCGCCAGTAATGCGATCATCCCCGGTGTAATGAAGAGGTTGGTGCAGCACGAAGTTCAAATCCCGGATGAGATGTCGCTGATCTGCTTTGATGACCTGGACTGGTTCACCTTTTCCAATCCCTCCATCTCGGCTATTTCCATCAGCCATGAGCGCATCGCCGAGGCCGCTGTTGATCTCCTGCTGCAGCGCGTCGAAAGCCCAGAGGAGAGCAAACGACCGCCAATCTTTATGAATATCAGCTTTGAGTTGCTGCTGCGGAAATCGGCCGCCGCGCCGCGGAAAACCTCCGCACACTGGAAGTAACTTTTAACTACTTTATTTTTTTAAAAGGAGAAACAGTATGAAATCAGGTGGACGCGGCGGAAGCTTGACCGTGATCACGGAAGAGGAAGTTGAACGCATTTACCGGGCCTCGCTTGACCTGTTGATGAACCCTGGAATTTATAGCGAGTCCGATCTCTTCCTAGATATCTTCGCAAAAGGAGGGGCACAAGTCAACAGGGACGAGCGCACTATCCGGGTCCCAAAAGACCTGGTGGAGTGGGCAATTCAAGCGGCCCCTCATTCGTTTATCCTTTACGGGCGGAACGATCCCACCATGGATTTGCAAGTGGAGCTGGGTCATACCTATTTTGGGATGGGCGGCACATCTGAGCCGATGTTCTGGGATTTCGACCAGAGGAAACCCCGCCAGCCGACCAAGCAGGATATGATCAACAACACCCGCCTTGGCCACGCCCTGCCGGACATTGATTTCGTCCAAACCTTATGCATGTCCGGTGACCAGCCAACGGATGCCATTTTCTTTCACGATTTCGATGCCATCTTCCGCAACACCACCAAGCCGACGGTACTCAATATCCTCGAGCGCCCGTTCACGCAACTTTGGCTGGAGATGGCTGCGGCTGCCTCGGGCGGGGAAGATGCCCTACGAAAGAAGCCCAGCATGCTCGGGATTGCCACGCCGGTCAGTCCCTTGAAAATCCCTATTATGAACGAAGGGATCTTGGACGCAGTTCAGGCGGGGGTGCCAATTCTCTATTCCCCCGGCCCCCTGATGGGAGCCACCGGACCTGCCACAGTAGCCGGGTTGGTTACCCTGACCAATGCGGAAGTGCTCTTCGGGGTGACCTTGGTGCAGATGATCAAAGAAGGTGCGCCGGTGGTACTCAAACCTGACACGGATGTGTTCGATATGAGGACCGCCCAGGTCACCTATGGCAGCCCGGAGCAGAATCTTGGCAAGATTGCCATGGTCCAGCTAGCTAAACGCTACCACATCCCGATCTATGGCTTGGGTGGGGGGGTGGAAGGCAAGCTCCCGGACTCGGAGGCAGCCGCCGAGGCGATGCAGACCCTACTTCTAGACGGCCTGGCAGGCATGACCTTATGCCAGAGCCTGGGATCGATGGCTTTCGGTATGTACGGCTCTGCCGAGATGCTGGTCATTTGTGATGAGCTGGTACGCATCGTCAAACGTATCCTGCAGGGGTTCGAGGTCAACGAGGACACCTTGGCTCTCGATGTGATCCGCACTTGCGGCTACGGCGGAAGCTACCTTGCCCAAGAACATACCCGTCGTCATTACCGCAAGGAAATGTATTTCCCGTCCCTCTTCCAGCGCCAGATGACCGACGATTGGCTGAAAGCCGGTAGCAAGAGCATCGAGCAGGTGGCTCACGAAAAAGTCCTTAGCCTACTGGAGAAAAACAAACCGGTTGAATTGTCTGCCAGTGTGGATGAGGAACTTAAGCGGACCTTGAGGCGTGCTACGGACTGGGCGCGAAAATAAGTTTGCGCAGGGTGGAAAAAACCTGTAGGGTATTACAACTTCATCCGAAGGGATTTCGAGGAAATAATAATACTGTCCGAAATAAGATCTGAACTGCTGCTTTAGAATTAGTGTTCCAGGTGTTACCGTGCAAAAATCCGTTGGTTGATTAATCCACTTTATCTCGCCGAACCCTAATCTATCTCAAGCCGGCGGGCCTGGAAACCATGAAGGTTATCCAAGGTTGCCTTAAGTTCTAGTCCGCTGAAGGCCTAAGTACCAAGAAAATCGAGACATTTTGCACGACTTGCAACAATGGTTTGAATATCAACGTGATGAATATCGTGAAAGCGACGTCCCAGCAATTACTACTTTACCTGACCTATCTATTGACCGAGTACGTACCGCAGCTAATCACGAGCAGTAATGGTATTTAGCTTTCACGAAACGACCCGTAAATTATACTGATCGTGAAGATTGTCCCGTTCTCCTTGCATCAATCCCCCGCTAAGGCTCGTTATGGTCTCTTCCTAGGGGCCTTATATTCAGATACCCTACAAGCCTGATTAAAATAGAAGGTCTAAATAATACATACCCCTTTGGCTGTTTATTGTTAATATGTGGGCCCGGATGGAGTCGAACCATCGACCAAGCGATTATGAGTCCGGTTGTCCAATTTCCACAGCTTCCACTCTTGGATTTGACCCCCATATTTGGCGGTGTTCTTGTACGCTACCGTACCAAATATGGGGGATCACCTTTTTGGGGGTAAAAACCGACAGCAACCCTACCGCAACTCATTTGTGAGCGGTTTCACAATCTCTTCGATCATCCTGGCTGCCGCCTCCTGGGAACGAGCCATTGCGTGCCCGTAAATGTCGGTGGTGACGCTCGCCTTGGAGTGACCTGCCCTACTCTGGACCGTATTGACCGGTGTGCCGTTGTCAAGCAGGATCGAGATCGAGGTATGACGCAGGTCGTGGAAACGGATGTCCGGCAGACCGGCTTCTCGAAGGATGCGTTTGAAGGCGCGTGAGACCTTGGTCTGGTCGATGTAGGTGCCGATGCTGGTCGTGAAGATCATGCCGTGTTCCTGCCAGCGGTTGCCTGCAAGGGCTTTCTGCGTCTCCTGTCTCTCGTGGTGTGCATTCAGCAGGGCGAGAGCGCCCTTGCCCACCATGATATGTCGTCTACCAGACTTGGTCTTCGTGGGTACCAGCGCGCCGCCTTCATAGCTGACCGGCTGGAGCTGCCGCTCGATCCGCAGGATGCTCTTCTCCCAGTCCACATCTGTCCACATCAGGCCGAGGATCTCGCCTTTGCGCATGCCGGTGGTCAGGGCCAGGAAGAAGAGCGCTTCATACGGATGGCCTTTGGCTGCTGTTATAAAATAACGTGCCTGCTCTTCGGTGAAGATGGAGTAGCGCTTCGTCTCCACCTTGGGACGCTCAACGGCCTCCAGGGGATTGTGACCGATCAGGCCTTCCTTGATCGCCTGGGCGAAAGCGCAGTGCAGGGTGACGTGGACCAACTGGATGGTGCGGGCACCCTTCCCTTCACTCTGCATCCTCAGGTACAGCTGGCGGATATGCGATGGAGTGATCGCCTGCAGTCGCATCCTGCCCAGCACAGGTAGGATGTACAGGTTCATGTAGCGACGATAGTTGCGCACGGTGCTCGGTCGGCGGGCGAGTACTTTCCCGGAGAGCCAGCTCTCCATGTACTGTTGGAGGGAGACCTGGGCGCCATCAAAGGTCAGGCCATGGTCGATCTTGTCCAGGGTCGCGTTGACCCAGTCACGGCATTCCTTCTGCGTCTTGCTGTACTTCGTGATCCGTCTGCCGTTCAGACTGACCTGTGCGCACCAGCGTCCGTCCTTCCGCTTGAAGATGCTACCTTCATTGTTGCCTCGCTTACTTGCCATATTCATTTCTCCTTTCTGTGATTTCAGGGGTCCAGTGGGGAGAAACGAGTGGTGAAGCTTGTGCTATTCGATTGGTAAGGTGCTGCGGTGACATCGTGATTATCTCTCTAAACTGGACAAAAGGCAATCTAAGTTCAGAGACATTATATAGAACAAATGTTCTTAAGTCAAGATAGAAAACTTTCTACAGTTTCTATTGTTTCCATAGCTTATTCACTTTGGGAGAATCGTGCAATTCTGCCCCCAATCTCCCTTTGAATCCAGTTTTTTCGCAATCCTAAATATTGCCCATTATTAAATTTATGACCTTATCCCCAAATACAGCCATAAGAACTATCCAGAGTGATTGGATTAGCAACGGTGAAAAAACATTCGTGAGGAGCTATTCGATATAAATCATAGTTCAAGGCATACTTTGGCCTTATACTATCTACTTATGGTAATGGCTGCGGATTCGTGGTCGGCCCATTACTGACCGGAGCTTTATCCACAAAAGTCATGCGGTCAATTCGCATGTTGCGTGTTCCGTCAGGGTATCCAAAATAAGGAAAGGCCCAGGAATGATAACTCATCCATAAATTGCCTGTGGCGTCGGTGAAGAAATCCTGCCCGCCAGGCCCCATCGCTTTACCGAAATAACTAAGGAAAGGACTATTCTGCGGTTTGTTGCATGGACCGGTGATGGAAGTGCAAATTGCGAAACCGATGGCATATGTCAGGCTATCCCAGTGGTTTGCAGAATAGAAAAGGTAGTAATCATCCCCATGTCTGATCATGGCAGGATTTTCGATGGATGGTTCTTCCCAGGGCAGGGTCTGAATGCTCAATGGAGCTGCTTTGCCTGATAACGATAGTCCATCATCACTCAAGCGTTGAATCCATATTACATTCGGTTTATCCAGATCAGCGCCAGCATTGTTCCAGAGCAGGAACACTTTGCCCTCCTCCACAAAGGGACTGGGGTTGACCGATCCACCCAGTTCGGTCTGGCATAGGAAGGGTGAGGCTGAATCATCCAGAAAAGGCCCTTCAGGGTTATCACTCGTTGCTTGCGAGATGCAATCCTGGTTGAGAGCTGCAGAATGCACGGTGTAGTAGAGAATGTACTGATTCTCGATTCTCAGGACTGAAGGAGCCCGCGGTTTCCCTTCGGACCAGGCAGGCAGACTTGGCAGCACATCCCCTAGCGGTTCCCATTGCGTAAGGTCGCTGGAACGAATAAGCTGGATATTCGTGTTGCCAGCATGGGTGGCATAGGCGTAATAAGTGTCATCCACCAGCAGCACATAGGGGTCCGGGAACTCGCCGGAATAGACCGGGTCAAAAGCCAGTGTACTTAGGACCGGAATATTGTCTACGAAAGCCACCCGGTCGATCCGCAGGCTGCGGGCGCCGGAGGGATAGCCGACCTTCGGGTTGGTCCAGGCATGGTATGCCATCCACAGATTACCCTGGGGATCGGTGAAGAACTCCTGGCCCCCGGGTCCTGCTGCATCCCCCGCAGAGCTAAAAAACGGTTTGTTTTGCGGCTTGACGCATGGTCCGCTGACCGTATCACACACTGCATACCCGATTGCATAAGCGGGACTCTCGTACTGGTTTGCCGAATAAAAGAGATAGTATTTGTCTCCAGCTTTAACCATCGAGGGGCCTTCGATAAGTGGGTTTTCCCAGATCTGGTCTTTGTAGATCAGCTCAACAACCTCGCCAGTCAGCGAAAGTCCATCTTCATGCAGTAATTGAACCCAGATGCTGACTCTGACACTGTAATCATTGCCGTTATTCTTCCAGAGCAGATATGCTTTGCCGTCGCTGTCTACGAAGGGGCTTGCATCGATCGAGCCGCCCAGATCCGTCTGGCAGAGGAAGGGTGCGGAGGATGAATCCTTGAAAGGGCCTTCGGGCTTGTCGCTCACCGCAACAGAGACGCACTGCAGACCAGTTTCGCGGAAATTCAGCGTATAGTAGAGCACGTATTTGTCACCCCGCGCCAGGACAGATGGCGCCCACACTTCCCCATCCGACCAGTCTGGTAATTTTTCCAGCGCATCACCCAGATATTCCCAGTTCACCAGGTCTGTGGAGCGCATGAGTTGAATATTCACATCGCCCGAATTGGTGGCATAGGCATAATAAGTCTTCTCCACCCGTAATACGAAAGGATCCGGGAAGTCGCCGGCATAGACCGGGTTGGTATAAGCCGGTGAAGATACCATGGTTGGCGTAGGGAACAGAAGGGCGATATCGAAGGTTGGTTGGGGGTTGACAGCCTTGGTAACGGTTTCAGTCATATGTGAAGTGGGTGTCTGTTGGACAGCCGAGGGGAATGCGTTGACACAAGCGGTGAGGCTACCAAAGAAGGTCGTCAAAATAACAAGCACTTTTAGAGCCCGCAGGAAGTGTGGTTGAAGAGTCATATATTCACTTATCATTTATGGCTAGCGTTCTTCGCCAGCGCAATTGCACCCAAGACGCCAGAACGATGACCAAGAGATGGCGCGATGATATATTTATCCATATTTTCCAGGATTGCTGGCGACTGTAGATACCGGTTCAGGAGTTTCAGCACTTTGCTGCGAATCATTGCTAACAATCCCGGGTGTTGCATCACCCCCCCACCAAGCACAATCCGCCGGGGAGAAAGCGTGAAAATAATATTTGCCATGGCTAGAGCAATGTAATTGGCCTCCAGGTCCCAGCCTGGGTGTTCGTGAGACAGCGTTTCGGCCAGTTGCCCCCAGCGCGCGTTCATCGCCGGTCCACAGGCCAATCCTTCGAAGCAGTCGCCGTGATAGGGGCAGTGTCCGACATACGGATCGGCTTGCCTGTCGTGAGGTAGAAGCATGTGTCCTGCCTCAGGATGTATGAGCCCATGTATGATCTGTCCGTTGATGATAATCCCGGCTCCGATTCCAGTCCCGATGGTGAAATAGACCAGGGGGTCGCGTTGGCGATTTTCTGGCACCCAATAGTATTCCCCAAAGACAGCAGCGTTGACATCCATCTCAAACACGACCGGGATGTCGAAAGTGTTACGCATTTTTCCGATCATATCGGTGTGCGCCCAGCCTGGTTTTGGGGTGGTGGTGATCGAACCAAAGGTTGGCGAATCAGAGTGCAGATCCACTGGACCGAATGACGCCAGCCCGATTGCTCCCAGCGTTCCCTGGCGCACAAATGGCTCAAAAAAAGCGATCGCCCGGTCAAGCGTCTCGCTGGGGGTCGTTGTTGCGAAACGCACTTCATCCACAATATCATCGGGACCTGATGCAACCATGCAAACGAACTTGGTTCCACCCCCCTCGATACCGCCAAAATATTTGGGTCCAGTCATATCATCATCCATCGGTATTATTTCCGATGATAGCTGCTCGTGAGTATCTGGAAGATTTCATCACGTGAAGCGATCCGCGGGTTGTTCTTGTAATCGGGTAATACCCGGCTGTTATCGGCAATGGCGACAACATCCTCCTCCGAGGCACCCAGTTTCTCCAGGCTCAGCCACATTCCAATCTTCTGCATGAATCGATCCAACACCTCGCAAGATAGCTTGGCTGCCATTTCGTCCGGTTCTGTTGTAAGGTTCGGGTCGAAGATACGGCCCATTTCGGCAAATTGGCGGATTGCGTGGGAATAGGTAAAGCGGGTAAATTCAGGATAGATCACTGCCAGGGCTTCGCCATGCATGATTTGCGGGCAGTGTCCGCTGATGGTCATCCCGATGCCATGCGGCAGGGTCGTTCCCGCGTTTGCAATGCATAACCCCGCAAGGGTGTCGGCCCAGGCCATCGCTTCACGCCCTTCTATCGAAGACCCATCCTCAACAACCCCGGGGAGATATTGGGCAACCAGGCGGAAAGTGTCCAAGGCCAACAGGTCTGTATACGGAGAAGCGGCCGGGTGTAGGAAGCTCTCGAAAGCATGGCAAAAAACGTCAAATCCCGTGGAAGCAGTGATATGCACGGGTACGGTTAACATCAGTTCCGGATCTATAATCGCAACCTTGGGATAGACGATTGGATTGTAGATGGCCGACTTGGTTTTTGTGATCGTCTCCGTAATTACTGCAACCTGTGTTACCTGTGAGCCTGTTCCCGAAGTGGTCGAAACGGCAATGATTGGCAGCGTTTTACTTGTAGGCTGGGTCTTAAAGAAAAGATAATCCCAGGCAGTGCCGGGATGTGTAGCTTCCACGGCGATAGCCTTTGCCGCGTCCATGCTGGAGCCACCGCCAATTCCAAGTACAACTTCCGCTCCGAAGCTTTTAGCTAGTTTAGCCCCTTCAGACACACAATCCGTGGTCGGATTTGGGACAACGCCATCAAAGAGGGCCACCTCCACCCCCGCTTTTGCCAGGCTGCTTTTTAAGCGAGCAATTACTGGCTCAAATGCCTGGAAGATTTGTGTAGACACGATCAGGCAGCGCTTGCCAAAGCGGGCAGTTACTTCGCCAACTTCATCCAAACGCCCGCGACCAAAACGGATTTCAGTGGATTGGAAATAGTTAAAAGATTTCATGATATTCTCTCCTAAAGATCGATCATCACTTTCATATAGCGGCCTTGCGATTTTTCGATGGCCAGGTAAGCACTCAGGTAATCCTTGAATGCAAAGCGGCTTGTTATCAGGATATCCAATTGGAGTTTTTCTCTAGCCACCAGTTCGATGGCTCTTTCGTAATCGTTTTTCTGGTACATGAGCGTTCCCAGCACATTCAGTTCACGGTCCTGCACCCAGCCCAAGTTCACAGTTGGTTTCTTCCCGAATACGCCCACGACGATGATCGTACTGCCTTTCCGTGCATTTGTAATTGCTTGGTCGATGGTTTCCTGGGCGCCCACACATTCCAGGATCAGGTCGGCCTTGTCTGGTCCGAAGGCATTGAGAATGGCCTGGTCCAGGCCTTCTTTCTGAGTATTGATCGCCAGCTTGATTCCGCATTGGTGGGCTTTTTCCAATTTATATTCGCTGATATCAGTGAGCATTACTGCCTGGGCCCCGCTGGCTTGCGCAACCTGCGCCACCAGGTTGCCGATCGTCCCGGCTCCCAATACGGTCACCTTCTTCCCGGCCAGCTCACCGGCGCGCCGAAGGGCATGTACTGCTACTGCAACTGGCTCGATCATCGCCCCCTGGTCGAGACTGATCGACTCAGGCAACTTGAGTACTTTATCAGATGCCACCGCGAAATAATCCTGCGCAGCACCATCCGTCTGAAAGCCCATTACCTTTAAGGAATCGCAAATATGGTACATGCCGTGCTTGCAGGGGTAACACTCACCGCATGTGATCTGTGGCATGAAAACCACATGATCACCTGGAGCAAACCCCTCAACTTCTGCGCCTACCTCGGCAACGATTCCGGAAACCTCGTGCCCCTGCACCACCGGGTAACCCGTGTATGGATGCACCCCATGATACACATGGATATCCGAACCGCATACCCCGATACGCTTGATCGCGATCAGCACCTCATCCGCCTTCGGTAAGGGTTTGCTGATCTCCCGAAACTCAATTTTTCCTGGCTGTGTCATTACTGCTTGTTGCATGGTTTTTCTCCTTTTCTCAATTTATGGATGAATTCGAATTAATATGGACCGCTTCGAACGATCTTGAATACCAGGGCATGTTCAGACGGTCTTTCAACAGGAGGAATGATCTTAAGCCCCTCCTCGTTCAAAGACCATTCCAGGTCCCGGTCAACCCCCAGCATTCTTACCGAGCAGATCTCTGAAGGGTGGATTGTTTTTAACTCTTCGATTAAGACCTCATCCTTGGGCCAACCTAGGCAAATTGCGAATAAGGCATCATCTTTTACAGTAAAGCGAATATCCTTTGCGGTATATTGGACTTCATTGTCTTCCATAAAATATCCGGACTTTTCCATTCGCGTTGGTCCACTTCCATAACTCATCCAGGAGGTGGTGCCATAGATCGCTTCTCCATTCACTTCCAACCATTTCCCCATTCCGGTCAGTAATTCCTTGGCTTTCTCCGGGATTTCCCCATTCGGTTTGGGCCCAACATTGAGCAACAGGGAACCATTTTTACTGACGTTATCGATCAAATAATGCACTAGCGTCCTCAGGGATTTATAACCAGCATTCTTCATGTACCCCCAACCAGAGCCATCGTCCACTGTTGTATCCGTGATCCAATCGTGATAGGTTAGGGAATCAAACCGTCCCAATTCAAGGTCAACGATGCCGATCCCCGGGGGAAGGTCGTGCCACTTGTAAATGACAGATACTTCCTTGCCTGACTTCACAGCCTTGTTGTAGTAATAGGCCAGGAACTCCTTTTTGTATTGCTCGGGGATGGCCTTCAACCCAAAATCGAACCAAAGTACATCGGGCTGATAGCTATCGATCAATTCCAGGATCTTGGCTTTCCATGTTTCCAGAAATTTTTGACTGGGTTTTGTTTGCTGGGAAAAATCCTCATGAGAGAATTCCTCGCTCACCTTTCCATCCATGTTGTGCTGTTCGCCATATAGCCCGACAAAACGCGGATCGGATGTGTCATATTCCTTTTTCCAATGGGGGTAGAACCACCAGTTCTCGGCATGGTGGAGAGCTACCAGAAAGCGCATCCCTTGTTTGCGGATGGCTTTCTCCAGTTGACCAACTACATCCCTCTTTGGACCCATTCTTGCAGCGTTCCATTCGGAATAGTGGGTATCCCACATGCAGAATCCATCATGGTGTTCACCAACCGGCCCGGCGAAACGGGCGCCAGAACGTTTGAACAGCTCCGCCCATTCCTCTGGGTCGAATTTCTCGCCCGTGAACATGGGGATGAAATCTTTATAACCAAACTGCGCTCCATAGGTCTTGATATGGTATTCATGCTGCGGCGTGCCTTCGCGGTACATGTTATGGGGATACCACGATACGTTGGGACCACAGGCAGGTACGGAGTACACACCCCAGTGGGTATAGATGCCGAATTTGGCATCCTGAAGCCATTTCGGGGTCGGGTAAGTCTTGAGAGAATTCCAGGACGGCTTGTAAAGGTTATCCATATCGATCTTTTCTCATTCCCCTTCGAGAACCTGGGGTAAAGTCATCCTCGGGGCTTCCATTCTGGGTGATACGACGATCAGTTCCACTGGTGCGTCACCTTCGGCCACAGGTACAAAATGCCCCTTGCCCGGGGAGATGATGATTTGAGTACCTGGCTGGATGCGTACGATCTGGGCGCTATCGATATCAGGAAGTCCATCTGGTACATCCATAAATAACATCAGCGCCACTCCCGAGACGAAATGGAACATCTCTGCATCCACATGCGTTTCGACCTCTCGGAAGGCTGGCACCTGGTGCCAGGCTTTTAGGAATCCTCCACTCACTGCGTTGGTCTGTAATTGCACCTGTAAAGAGGAAGCAAACCATTCAAAGTTTCCCTCCCTGTATGGAGCAACCGCCTTGGGCAGCTGTACATCCACTCCATGCACAAGTGTTGGCGATAGGTCCTGGATTTTTATTTTCTTCATCATCTCTACCTCCATATGAATTGTTATCTTTCGCGCCACTTCACCGGAAAGTCCTTCGTCAAACCGAATTTGTCCATATCAAAATTCACAAACCCCAATTTCAAGGCCGGCGATGCAGGCTTGACTCGATAGTCACCCTGTTTCGCGTCAACAAATAACGGATCCGCAAAAACCGAATGCAGGTCGAAGCCCAGTGCCTGCCATTCCGAAAGGGACAGTTTACGTCCACCGGTTTGCTGGTAAATCCAGTTCTTGCCTTCGCCGCGATCTTGAACTCTGGCGATAAATTCACCCAGGTCGCTGAAGAAACAGTTGTGATCAATCTCTTCCAACCAGGGACCGCGTGCTGGTGGAGCAATCAAGGTGTAGATTTCCCCATAGCCTTTACCCATTTTAAAATTCAGATCCATTTCCGCTTTCATCTTATCGGTTGCCATTACCGTGATATTGCAAAAGTATCGATCATGGTTATCTTCGTTTCCCACATGAAAGCAGGGCGAATTGGCTCCATTCACAAAGATGTTGTTATGGATCGTCCGGTAAGCTCCCTCACGCAATTTAATACTGATACCAACACACAGATTGCTGTAAATATCGTAATTCGAAGCTCCATCATCCAAGTCGATCCCCCAGCCATTAGATTCTTTGAAGAAATTATGGCGCAAAACCACTGGCTCCATTGCATCGATGAGTACCTGGCCGGCTTCATGGCTGTGCCCGGACGTGTAGGCTTCATGGGACTGCGTCAGGCACCAGTACATGTCCCGACCCCATGCATTAAAAGGTCCATGATCGCCTGTCTCTCGGCAGGTATCGTGAATGTAATTATGTTCGATCAGGTGCCCACCCCAGGTGCCATCGCCAATGCATATTCCAGCGCGCGGCATATTGTAGACCTCGTTATGTACTGCTGTGATCCTTTTGGCCCTCGAGATGTATAT